>Ga0123355_10002400_pt1 | contig 26479 bp, 17 predicted proteins | sample TergutEmb28metaG_3_FD_89872 | JGI IMG/M metagenome (GOLD analysis project Ga0123355, IMG submission 89872) | Embiratermes neotenicus P1 segment gut microbial communities from Petit-Saut dam, French Guiana - Emb289 P1 | ecosystem: Host-associated > Arthropoda: Insects > Digestive system > Gut ...
GCCCGGCAGGGGAGGATATACGGTTTAAGAAGCCATTTGCAATGGACTCTCCGCGAAGGAGACCGTGGCTCCGGAGCGGGTTCCCCATGCGGGATTCTTAAACCGTATATCCTCCCCTGCCGGAGCTTTATGCGGAAATGCTCACACACGGCGGGGGGTGACCCTTGATCTTTAGGCGCAAATAGGGTATTTTTATACATAAATACTTAACGTACAGGAAGTTCTCGTGTCAAAACATAGTCATAAGCATGGAAACGCCGAGGCTCAGCCCGCGCAGGATAACGCCGGAGATGGCGAGGGGGCGGAAGCAGTGGCAGACGGCGATAGCGCCGGGACGCAGGCGGCGGAGGACGCAAACCCCGAAGACGGCCCCGTAAACTGGGAGCAGTTGTCGGCGGAGCTGGAAATTAAACTTGCGGAATTAAACGACCAGTACCTCAGGAAAGCGGCGGATTTTGATAATTTCCGCAAGCGGATGACCCGTGAAAAGCAGGAGCTGACCGAATTTGCCAACCAGAATCTGCTTCTGGATCTTCTTCCGGCGCTGGACGACTTTGACCGGGCCATAAAATCCGCCGAAACCGCGGATTTTAAATCCGGCAAGGACTTTACCAGTTTTTACGAGGGAATCATTATGATCGAAAAGCATCTGGCTTCCCAACTGGAAAGCAAGTGGGGGCTTAAACGTTTCGATTCGGCAGGGGAGCTTTTCGACCCCAACCGCCACGAGGCGATACAAATGGAGAAGGCGGCGGGGATTGCCGAGGCAGTCGTGAAAGAGGATTATGTAAAAGGGTACTTTCTGAAGGAAAAAGTTATTCGCTGCGCCAAGGTCAAGGTGCTTATGCCGGCGGATGGGGAAGCGCCGCCGCCCGCGCGGGAATCTTAGCCTTGGACACGGGAAGGCAAATTTTGTATACTATTCTAGTGTAAGGAGTCTTAAAACTATGGGTAAAATAATCGGTATTGATTTAGGCACAACCAATTCGTGCGTGGCCGTTCTGGAAGGGGGCGAGCCGGTAGTCATTCAAAGCGCCGAAGGGGGACGCACTACTCCGTCCATTGTGGCGTTTACGAGCAAGGGAGACCGGATAACCGGACAGCCCGCCAAAAACCAGATGATCACCAATCCGGAAAACACCGTTTTTTCCATAAAAAGGTTTGTGGGACGGCGTTATTCGGAAGTGTCAAACGAGATGAAGCGGGTTCCCTACCATGTAAAGGAGCAGGGCGATGATGTCCGGGTTGATATAGGAGGAAAGTATTACTCTCCGCAGGAGATTTCGGCCTTTGTGCTTCAAAAAATGAAGCAAACCGCCGAGGACTACTTGGGCGAAACCGTTACCGAAGCGGTCATTACCGTTCCGGCCTACTTTAACGACGCCCAGCGTCAGGCCACCAAGGACGCGGGCAAAATCGCGGGGCTGGACGTAAAGCGCATTATCAACGAGCCCACCGCCGCGTCTTTGGCTTTTGGCTTTAACAAAGATCAGAAAAAGGAAAAAACCATCGCTGTTTACGACTTGGGCGGCGGCACATTCGATGTTTCCATTCTGGAACTGGGCGAAGGGGTGTTCGAGGTAAAATCGACCAACGGGGACACCCATCTTGGCGGCGATGATTTTGACCTGAAAATACTGGAATGGCTTATCGCCGAGTTCAAAAACGACACGGGCATAGACTTGGGCCAAGATCGCATGGCGCTTCAACGGCTAAGGGAAGCGTCGGAAAAGGCCAAAATCGAACTTTCTTCCACGCAGAACACGGAAATAAACCTTCCGTTCATCACTGCGGATCAAAGCGGGCCCAAACACTTGCAGAAAAGCCTTACTAGGGCGAAGTTCGAGCAGATGGTGTCCGACCTTCTGGAACGATCCAAGGAACCCTGCCGCAAAGCGCTCGCGGACGCCGGACTTTCCGAGGATCAGATTGATGAAGTAATCCTTGTCGGCGGCTCCACCCGGATTCCTGCCGTTCAACAGATTGTAAAAGAGCTTTTCAAGAAAGAGCCCAACAGGGGCGTTAACCCCGATGAAGCGGTTGCCGTGGGCGCTGCCATTCAGGGCGGCATTCTGGGCGGGGATGTTAAGGACGTGCTGTTGTTGGACGTAACTCCCCTTTCCTTGGGTATCGAGACCTTGGGCGGCGTTATGACCCCGCTTATTACCCGGAACACCACCATTCCCACAAGGAAAAGCCAGATATTCTCTACCGCGGCGGACGGGCAAACGGCTGTTTCCATTCAGGTTCTTCAGGGAGAACGGGGAATGGCCGCCCAAAACCGCACCCTAGGCCGCTTTGACTTGGTCGGTATTCCTCCGGCTCCCAGGGGCGTTCCCCAAATCGAGGTAACCTTCGACATTGACGCGAATGGCATTGTCCACGTTTCCGCCAAAGACCTTGGCACGGGCAAGGAGCAGAAAATCCGCATTGAAAGTTCTTCGGGGCTTTCGGACAGCGACATTGAGCGCATGGTCAAGGAAGCGGAACTTCATGCGGAAGAGGACAAGAAAGAAAAGGAAAAAGCCGAAGTCCGCAACGAAGCCGACAACATGATCTACTCCACGGAAAAAAACATCAAAGACCTTGGGGACAAGGTTAATGCCGAGGATAAATCCAAAGCCGAGGAGTCCATTGCCGGTCTTCGCGTGGCGTTAGAGAGCGGCGATATCGAGGATATTAAAGCCAAGACCGAAACCTTAAAGCAAGTTTCCTACAAGATTGCCGAGGAAGTGTACAAACAGCAGGCCGGCGCTCAGGCGGCGGGCGGCGGCGGCCCGGCGGACGGGCAGAATCCGGACGATGGCCCGGCGGAAAGCGGCAATGCCTCGGATTTTAAGTCTGCGGGCGCTGAAGACGCGGACTACGAAGTAGTGGATGACGAGAAGAAATAAGAATGGCTAAGCGTGATTACTACGAAGTGCTTGGGGTGCAGAAAAACTCCTCGAAGGATGACATAAAAAAAGCCTACCGGAAGCTTGCCATTCAGTACCATCCTGACAAGAATCCGGGAAACAAGACGGCGGAAGAGCGGTTTAAAGAAGCTACCGAGGCTTACGAAGTTCTTTCGGACGATCAGAAAAAGCAGGCCTATGATCAATTCGGGTTTGCCGGGGTCGAAGGCATGGGCAGTTCCAATCCCCATGACTTTTCTCAGGCATTCCGGGGCTTCGAGGACATATTCGGGGATTTCTCCGGCATCTTCGACACGATTTTTGGCGGGGGTTCGGGCAGAAGAAGTTCCGGCGGCGGTCAGCAGGGGGCCAACCTCCGCTACGACATCGAAATTCCCTTTAAGGACGCTGTTTTTGGAACCAAGGTTGAAATTCAATACTCCAGAAACGAGGCTTGCCCGCCCTGCAAGGGTTCCGGGGCAGCCAGCGGAGCAGGCAGAAAGGTATGCCCCACCTGTAAAGGAACCGGGCAGATACGCCAGAGCGCGGGCTTCTTTTCCATGTCCTCCCCCTGCCGTTCCTGCGGCGGGCAGGGAGAAATTATTGAAAAGCCCTGCTCCGAATGCGGCGGCGCGGGAACGCAGAAAAAACGCCAGAAGATCATGGTTACCATTCCGCCGGGGGTTGATCACGGCAAACGCCTGATCGTTCCCCGTCAGGGCGATGCCGGGCCAGCCGGCGGCACGGAAGGCGACCTTTACGTCTTTATCCGGGTTAAGCCCCACGAGTTTTTTGAGCGGCAGGGCGAAGACCTGTACTGCGCTGTTCCCATTTCCGTAACACAGGCAAGTTTGGGCGCGGAAATCCATGTTTCCACGCTTGACGGCAAGACCATTAAGGTAAAGATTCCGCCGGGAACGCAGAACGGCAAGTTGCTGCGGATTCGGGACGAAGGGGTTCCTGCTTCAAGCCGCCGGGGGAACCTCTACATAAAAATGATGGTTCAGGTTCCGGAAAAACTTTCCAGACGGGGCCGGGAACTTATGGAAGAGCTTTCCAGAGTGGAGGGGGAGAACAACTCTCCCAAGCCCATTCCCCTTTCCGAACTTTCGGACTAAGAGCGAACAAGTATGAAGCCGATGATAATCGGGATTGACATAGGCAGCACCACCACCAAAGCGGTCTCCTTAGAAGAAGGCACGGTTGTAAAAAAGATCAAAACCAAGGCCGAAGACCCGGTTACCTCCGCTACCGGCGCGTTGGGCAAAATGATTATCGAAAACGGCATTAAAATGACCGAAATAGAGCGGATCATGATCACCGGGGCGGGCGCGACAAAAATCGAAGGCGATTTATTCGGGATTCCCACGGAAAAGGTGAGCGAGATCGCCGCCATAGGAACCGGCGGCATATTTCTCTCCGGCAGGGACAACATTGTTATCGTCAACATAGGAACCGGCACTGCGGTTATCGAGGCCCAAAACGACAAAATAACGCACCTTGGCGGCTCCGGGGTAGGGGGCGGAACCATCCTTGGGCTGGCGAAAAAACTCCTTTCCCTTTCGGATTTCGAGGACATTATGGAACTGGCCGCCGGGGGCTCGCTTGATCCGGTAGACTTGCTTCTTGAAGACATCATGGCGATAGACCTTGGCTTTCTTGACAAGAAATCGACCGCCTCCAACTTCGGGAAAATGCTGGACACGGCGCACAGCGAGGACATAGCCTTGGGGATAGTCAATATGGTGTACGAGGTTATCGGGATGCTCGCCATCTTTGCCTCCCGCAGCCGTAACATTGACCGGGTAATCGTAACGGGATCGGGCAGCCATAACCGGCTGGGCCAAGAGGTGCTCGCCAAAATAACCCGCATACATTCCGTTGTGTTTGAGTACCCCGAAAGCGCCGAATACACTACGGCCATTGGCGCGGGGCTCTGCGGGCTTACGCCGCGGGCTTAATGGCTGGCCGCATACCTCCAGCTCAACGTGTAGTTCCACTTCTGCGGGAAGTCCGTAGCCGCGACGTTAAGCGTTACCCGCCCCCACCTGCCGGGCCTGAACGAAGTGTTCAGGGAGTATTCCCGGACGGGCTCTCGCTCTGCCCTTGCGGTATAGGCCAGCCTTGTTCTGATGTTAAACGGGCCCGCGCCAAAGCCCAGCTCGCCTGAAACCCTAAGCGATTGAAACTCCTCAAATCCGGCGGGCTGGAACAAGGGAGGGATTCCATCTTCCCTTCCAAAAGCGGAAAGGCTGGTAAGCGCGCAGGAAAACACAGCGCTGAAAGGGCCAACATGAAAGCCGGCAAGGGCATTCAGCGTGTCGGTGGTTCTTTCCGGCGTTCTGGCATCCCGGCTAAGGCCAACGGACGCGCGGGAAAAGCGGACAAGGCGCGGGTTTTCTCTCCTTTCTCTGGCGGTTGGGGCGGAGGGGCGGTAAAAGACCGAAAAGGAGCCCCGCTCAAATTCCTCGCCGGGCGCGGGGGCACGGAGGACGCTCTGAAACCGCAGAAGCCCGGAGCGGGGCCAGAAGCGTTCCCCCCTTGCCGCCACTCTTAACCCGGCCCCGGCGGCGGAGCCGTTACGGTCAACAAAGCGGTTTCCCGCCGCATCCCCGGCAAGGGAAAAACGCCAAGGCCTATTCCCCTGCCGCAAAGAGAAATTCCCGTAGGTTCCCTGCCCCCACGCGAAGGTTTCGGACATGGCCCAGTCCGCGGCAAAGCCCATCTGCGGCGAGTTATAGATCATTCCCAGGGAATACAGCCTGAAATCCCGTTCGGGCAGGGGCGGCGCTTGGGAGAACCACGTTGAAACCGTGCGTGCGGGCAACTCCTTTTGGGTGTAAAAGCCCTCTAGCCGAGCTATCGAGCCGCCCCGCTCAATCCCGACGCCTGCCCCGAAAGCAGGGTTCTGCTGGGCATCCAGCGCCGCGGAGGCAAAGGCGGTAAAGCCCGGCAAAAAGCGCCCCCACGGGCCGTCCGGGGGCAGCGCCATGTACAGGTATGTTTCGCTTTCGTCCCGTGCGGCAGGCTCTAATTTAAGGTCTCGTGATGATGGCCTGCGGGATTCCATAAAGGGAACGGATCGCGTCCAGATATTGCTTACCCGCGCGGGAAGGCCGTGCTCGCTTTGAACCCCCGCGAGAAACCGGGAGCCGCTTGAGGTATGATAAATGCCCATGCCGGGATTAAAGCCAGCCCTGCCGTCATCGACTTCAAGGGGCAGGTTGCGTTTGTCCGTTGCCATGAATCTGAATGAAAGGTCGTGCCCCGGCATTTCCAGCCGAAAATCCCCCCGGTTAAAAAAGGTTCCCCCCGGAAAAATATCCCCGGCTTGCGGGAACCCGTCATCCGCCCGTGGCACGCTCCTGTACCAATAGCCTGTCCAAATCAAGTCCCATGTAAAAAGGGGTTCCGCCGCTACGCAGGGGAAGGCACACAGGGCAAGGAGAAAAAGAAATATCTGGCGTTTCATACCCCCTGTACTGCGTGGGGGCGCACCGGCCTTCGGGGTTTGTTACGAATGTCATATTCAATCCCAAAACAGCGTCGCGCCCCGGTGGGCCGAAGTGGCGTGCTTGCGGTAAAGGGAAAGATAACCCATCGCCGGTTTCTGCACCGGAACAAAGTTTTCGCTCCGTTTCTTAAACTCCGCTTCTGACACATCAACCGTAAGGCTGCGCGCTTCAATATCAATATGGATCATATCGCCGTCTTTAATAAAGGCTATGTTTCCGCCATCGTAGGCTTCGGGGCTTATATGCCCTATGGCAAGCCCGCCTGTGGCTCCGGAAAAACGGCCGTCCGATACAAGGGCAAGCTTTGTCCCAAGGCCCTTTCCCAAAACCGCCGCCATAAAGGTTTCCATGTGCGGCATTCCCGGGGAACCTCTGGGGCCTTCGTAGCGTATAACCACCACGTTGCCGGGGGCAATCTCGTCTTTCAGAATAGCGTTCCATGCGTCATCCTGAGAATCGTATACTTTAGCCTTGCCGCTGAACTTCCATGCGGCCTTGTCAACCGCGCTGAATTTGACAATAGCGCTTTCAGTGCCAATATTCCCGTGGAGTACGGCGAGCCCTCCCTGCGGGTTAATAGGATTTGCCGCGGAACGGATTACATCGCTGTTGCGGTTTACCGCCCTTCCGGCTTTTTCGCCGATAGTGCCGAACATACCATTGACAGAGGTATCGATTTTTCCCGCCGCCGCCATTTCTTTTACCACCGCCTCAAGGCCGCCAGCCTGTGAGAACTCGCGCATAGTATAGGTTTTGTGGCTGGGATAGATGCTTGAAAAAACCGGCACTTCACGGCTTAAAGCGTCAAAAGCCTCAAGGGTAATGTCGATGTTCATCTGCCGGGCAATGGCGGGAATATGCAGTATGCAGTTGGTGGAGCCGCCGGTGGCCATCATATAGCGTATAACATTTTCAAAGCTACGGCGGGTAATAAATTCAGACGGGCGGTATTCGTCTTTTGCCGCCTGCGCCGCCCTCTGCGCCGCTAGCCTAGCCATTTCCCGCCATTCGGGGCTTCGGCTCTGCACGCTGGCGTTCCCGTTAGGCGAAAACCCAAGGATTTCGGCGCAGGCGCACATTGTATTGGCTGTTCCCATAAAGGGGCAGGCTCCCACAGTAGGGCAGGCGTTGCGGACTATTCCCTTGTAATCGTCACGGGAAATATCGCCAGAGATATAGGCGGCGTAAGCCTGCTTTGTATGCGTAAGAGTCAGCATCTGCCCCTTGTATTCGCCGGGAAGCATATAGCCGCCGGAAAACAGCGTTGCGGGAATGTTTACCCGCAGCGCCCCCATAAGCATACCCGGCACGATTTTGTCGCAGGTGGACATCAAAACCATGCCTTCAAGCATATTAAGTTCCGCTGCCAATTCTACTTCTGATGAAACAAGATCACGGCCGGGAAGCGTATAGCGGTCGCCCGGTGTATTGGAGCAGATGCCGTCGCAGAACCCCGATATTGGGATTTCCAGTGCAAGGCAACCTTCGTTATAAATTGCTTCTTTCATGAGCGGGATAACTTCCTTAAAATGAAAATGCCCCGGGTTCATTTCATTCCACGAATTGATAAGGCCGATAATAGGGCGCTTGGCGTCTTCCTCCGATATGCCCATTGCGTAAAGCAGGGCGTTTCTGTGATCCAGTGATTCCTCGTTCCAGTTCCGTATCATGGTATGCTCCTTGTAATTATATGCTGGTTCCTTTGTCCCTGATCTCTCTGATATGCCGGGGAGTAAGGGACAAATGTTTCTTGAATATTGTATGAAAATAATTCACGCTTTTAAAGCCGCATTCGGCGGCGATTTGCTTGAAAGGGATATTGGTGTTTTTAAGCATCACAAGGCTTGATTTAAGCCGCTGGGAATTTATGTACGAGGTAAGAGTTTGTCCGGTATGCTTTCTGAACATACGGCTTACATATTCGTGGCTTAGGTCAAGCTTCCATGCTATATCTGTTATACGCAACTGGTTTGCTATATTCGCGTTCACGATTTTTTTTATTCTGCCGACAATGCTGTTTTCTTCGTCATCTTTTTGGGAGCCGCCCGATATTTCATTGATCAGGCTTACCAGGCTGTGCATTTTTTCAGGCGGAACCGGAATATCCTGCACATAGTCGCCGACAATTTTTTTCAGCAGGCCAAGCGCCACAGGCTGCTGCTGAACAGAAACTTCCGCTACAAAAGCGCTTGCCGGCGCGGACAAACGGGAGCCGGCTCCCAGCTTGAATTTGATGCTGTAGTTGTCTATGCCGCCCGATTTTGGGTAGATAATTTCGTGGGCGATTCCGGGTGGAATAAAACAGAGGCTGCCGGGGAAAAATTCCATCCAGCGGTTTCCGCAACAAACCGTCCCGCCCCCTTTAACAAAATATTCAATCTGGTATTCGCTTTCGTGAAAATGCCGGGGAATATCGCGCAAAAGGCGGCCTTCGTGGCGGGCGGCGTAGATAATGCGGCTGCCCGAAACTAAAAGATCCATCATCTTCAAAATCGAGCGCAGATGCTCAGCCGCTTCAGTCTGTTTTTCGGTAAGGCAGGCCGTCGCCAAGGCTATATTCATGCCGGTGAAAGCATTCCGGTATTCCGGCGGCACTACGGTAAAATAACAGGGCAATTTTGCCCAGGCCGTTCTGGACTTGAAACGTATATGAAAGCAGTCCAGGGAATCTTCTTCACATTTAACCTCGAAGGCCACATTGGGCGGAATAAAAATAATACGGTTCGGCACAATATCGGTCCAGTTTTCATTCAGCTTGAAAAAAACGGCGTTTCCCTTGGGGAAAAAGAAAATATGATGGACGGAATCTCCTCCGCCTGAAAACCCGCCGCTCAGAAAGCCGCTGTTTTGAAAGCGGTGGGCGTTTATCGATATTATGTCTTCCATAACTGCCTTCCATGAGGGGTTGCTGCTTCCAGTGTCAAAAAATTAAACGTTTCCTCAGAATTTATGTCATTATACAGCATTTATTTCACTGCGGTATCATTTAATTCGATTTTTTATTATAAAATTTTGACATTTTTCGCTGCCGGGCAAAACCTGCGTATATAATAAGAATCAATCTACCATATTTCAGGAGGTATTTATCAATGAAAAGGCTAGTAACATTTTCGGTGGTTTTGGCTTTGTCCTGTGTGCTATTGCTCACTGGCTGCGAGCGTGATTCGGGTGTGATCACTATCACAATGGCCAGTCCCAGTAATCCGGAGGATAACACTGTCAGGGCATTTTTCCATTTCAGGGACATTGTTGAAGAGCGGAGCGAAGGCAGAATTCGCGTAAATGTAATGCATTCCGGGCAGCTTGGCGGGCCACGGGAAACCGTTGAGCAAATGCAGATGGGAGTCCTTGAGATAGCGGAAGTGAATGTCGCCATTTTTTCCGCGTTTGATCCCAGGTTTATGGTATTTGATCTGCCCTATGTTTCCAGAGGCGTTGATCATCTGCGGGGGCTTCTGGACGGCGGCCTTGGGCAATATTTCTCCGATTCGCTTGAAGACAGAACTGGCGTTAAAATCTTGGGCTGGATAATTCGCAGTCCCCGCAATATGTACATCTCCTCGAGGCCGGTGCATACCGCCGCTGACTTTGCCGGCATGAGAGTGCGCATAATGGAAAGCCCTGTCCATCACCGGACATTTGAGCTGCTTGGCGCTGTCCCGGTTCCCATTGCCGCTACCGAGCGTTATATGGCGCTCCAGACGGGGGTGGTAGACGCCGCCGAAAATTCAATTCCCCTGATTATAACCCAGAGGGAATACGAGGTAACCAGGTATCTTTCCAGAACCGAACACTTCATGACCCCCAACACTATCGCCATGAGCGCCAGCTTTTTCCACGGTCTTCCGGAGGATCTCCAGCAGATACTGGTTGAGGCTGCCGATGAGGCAGGCCGTTACGGAACCATGCTTGACATGGAGGAAGAGGAAGAAGCCATACAAGAGCTGGTTCGCCGGGGCATGGTTTTCAACGATGTTCCGGACAGGTCTTCGTTCATTCAGGCGGTCAGCCCTATTTTCGCTGAGTTCCGCGACCAGATCGGCGGCGATCTGATTGACGCTTTTACTAGGTAATGTAAGGGAATACCGGGATGGATAAAATTGTTGAAATCCTGTATGACAAAATTTTGGCAACTCTAATCAAGGTTATTGGCCTTGTGATGGTTCTAAGCATTCTTGCCCAGATATTCACAAGGTCATTTTTAAGAGTGCCTTTTGCGTGGACTGATGAAGTAGCCCGTTTTTCTTTCCTCTATTTTTGTTTTCTTGGGGGAGTAATGACGCTGCGCTACAAGTTCCATCTCGGTATTGATTTTTTTGAAAGCAAAATGCCGGAAAAGGGAAGGTTCTTTAACCGGATATTCGTATACAGCATGGTTATCGCCTTTGGCTTTTTTATGGGGATATACGGAACCATGCTTATGGATATAGTGGGAATTCAGCTAACCCCTATTTTGCGTATTCCGATGAGGCATGTATACCTAGCGCTTCCTGTGGCAGGATTTCTCTACGCTTTCTTGGGTTTTTACCAATTGTACTGCCATCTAAGAGGAAAACCCTATAAGCTGCCCGGTCAAGAACCGCAAACAGCAAAGGAAAATTCGGGAACCGCTTCTGCAACAGAAGGAAAAAGGAAATGGTAGCGATTGTCATTTTTGGCATAATGCTCGTTCTATTGGTGCTTAATGTACCTGTTGCCATGACTATTGCATTTGCTACCTTGGGCGGAATAGCCGTTATCGGCGGCATGCCTTTTATGATTGTGGTTCAGCGGATGTTTGCCGGCTTGGACACCTTCACCCTGATAGCTGTTCCCCTTTTTATTCTCGCAGGCCGCCTTATGGCTGCGGGGGGAGTTACCGGAAGCCTTATCAATGTAGCTAACGTACTGGTAGGTTTTCTTAAAGGCGGCCTTGCCTATGTCAATGTTATGGCAAGTCTTCTTGGTTCAGGAATGACCGGCTCCGCCGCCGCCGACACTTCCGCCAGCGGCACGATTATGATTCCGGCCATGAAGGAGAGGGGCTACGAGAAGGGCTTTACAGTAGCGATAACTGCTACATCTTCAACCATCGGTATTCTGATTCCTCCAAGTATTCCTCTGGTGGTTTATGGCGTTACTACAAACACTTCAATTGGCAGGCTTTTTATCGCTGGATTTATTCCCGGCCTTCTGATGTTTGCCGCATTGATTATTGTTGTAGCGATAATTTCCAAAAAGCACGACTACCCGCGGGAAGAAAAAATACCGTTTAAGCAAGCTGTGTTTATCATCCTTAAAGGAATACCGGCAATGCTTACTGTAATTATCATTGTCGGCGGGATTAGGGGCGGTTTCTTTACCCCCACCGAGGGCGCTGGGATAGCTGTTGCTTATACTTTCCTTTTAGGCATCTTTTGTTACAAAGGATTAAAGCTCCGGCAGGTTCCCAAGATCATACTTGAAGTTGCAATAACTACCGGGCAGGTGGCGCTTTTGGTTGCCACAGCCAGCGCCTTAGGCTGGCTCTTTGCCCGCCAAGGTATCCCTGCGGTAATCAGCTCGTTTTTGCTTGGGATCACCGGCGATAAAATCCTCCTGCTTCTGATTATCAATATAATGCTTCTTCTTGTGGGAATGTTCCTTGACTTATCTCCGGCGGTTATTATCTTTGCCCCGATACTGCTTCCTATCGCGGTTTCTCTGGGCATTGACCCGGTGCACTTTGGTTTAATAATGATTGTTAATCTGGCGATTGGCCTTTGCACTCCGCCGGCAGGGGTTTGCCTATTTATATCATGCGGCATCGCCAAAACTTCAATTACCAGCGTGTTAAAAGGATTTATCGTTCCGCTATTGGCAATGATAATTGTCCTGATGCTTATTACATACATCCCGCAACTTACAATGTTTCTGCCCAATTTACTGATGAACTAAAGATACTTTAGCTTAGCGTAGCCGGAACAGAGGACGCACCAGTCAACCTTTTCACCCCGCCGTCAGCAATGCTCCCGCAGTCGCTTTGTCAACAAGCCCAAAATATGATAGGCTCCAAGGTATGATCGGAGATACCCAAAATCCCGAAACAGATTCCCCCAGCCGCCCCCCTAATTGCCTTGTGTGCAGGTACTTCAAGGTTACGTGGGAGCCCGCCTTTCCCCGCTCCTGTATGCTTTTCGGGATTAAGTGCCGTACCCTGCCCTCAATGGAAGTGTTTCTTTCTACAGGAAGACACTGCTTTTCCTTCGAGGCTAAGTTTAAGGACAGCAAATGAGCGGGATACGCAGCATCGTTCTTGTGCAGCCCCCTTTTGTGCAGCTCAACGGCCCTTACCCCGCCCCCTACTACCTGAAAAGTTTTCTGGAAGCCCGCTTTGCCGGAACAAGGGGACTTAGCGTAACCGTGCTGGATCATTCCATCGGGCTTTTTGAAAAGATTTTTTGTCGAGCCGGCCTCCAGCGCGTCTTTGAAGACGCTTCGATCCCTGCCATGCGGGCAAAAAGCGCCGGAGGCAAACACGCCGCCCGCATAATAGAACGGTTTTTGTCCGAACAGAAACTCTGGCTCGCCTCTATCGACCGGCTTATTGCCTTTCTTCGGGGCAGAGACCCGGAATGGGGCCACCTTCTTGCCTTGGCAAACGGCTGCCTCCCCGGCGGCCCCCGCGCGGACGCCTTTATCGCCGCGCGGAAGGGGGAGGTTTCCCCGGACGACGCGAAAATGCTCGCTACCATGCTTCTTTCGGACATGGCGGATTTTATTACCTGCGCGTTGGACGGCGGTTTTAGCCTGATTCGCTACACGCCGCTTGTAAAGGGCTCTTTCGATACAGGCTACCGGGATTTTGCCGCCGTCAAAGAGGGCCTTGGCGGGTATATCATGAACGCCTTTTACCGCCCCATGCTTCAAAGTGAATGGGAAACGCTCGATACGGCGGAAAGCCCCGCGCGCGGCGAAGGCGGCCCCTTTTTGCTGGGGCTTACCATTCCCTTCCCCGGCTGTCTTTCCGGCGCGCTGGTATGCGCCGGGTCTGCCAAAAAGCGCTTTGGTTCCGCCGTGCGTACCATTGCCGGGGGCGGATACGTAAATACCGAACTCCGCTTCATCCAGACCCCGGAGTTTTCCAATTATTTTGATCACGTCTCCTTTGACAGAGGCTACGGCGCTTTGGTTTCCATTCTGGAACACCCCGGCGCCGCCGCCCCGCCGTATGCCACGCATGACAAGGCCGCTTTGGAAGATGAAGCCGTCCGGACAGTCTTTCCCGATTACTCAGGCGTCGATTTCAGCCGTTACCTGTACCCCGTGGACAATGCCAACCCCATGCACCGGCTCTGGTCTGACGGGCACTGGCTCAAGGCGTATGTGGCCCACGGCTGTTACTGGCATTCCTGCGCTTTTTGCGATGTTACGCTGGACTACATCAAAAACTTTGTCCCCGTTGACGCTCATGCCCTGTTTACCCACCTGAACACTCAAGCCGAAAAAACCGGTGTCCGGGGAGTCCACCTTGTTGACGAAGCCGCCCCCGTTTCCTCGCTCTTGGAGTTCGCCCTGCACAACAGGGAGGCGGGCCTTCCCCTAAACTTCTGGGGCAACATCCGCTTTGAAAGGGGTTTTAGCCCGGACGTGGCGGCGATTCTTGCCGCGGGCGGTCTTACCGGGGTTTCGGGCGGTCTTGAAGCCGCCACAGAAAGGGGCCTTAAAAGGCTTGGCAAGGGTATCGATCTTGAAAGCGCCGTAAGGGCCTGCGCCGCCTTTAAAGAGGCGGGAATTCTGACCCACGCCTATCTTATTTACGGATACTGGGACGAGGACGAACAGGAAATCATCGACTCCGCCGAAACGCTGCGGCAGTTCTTTGCCCTTGGGCTTTTGGACTCTGCCTTTTGGCACAAGTTTGTCCTTACCCGCCATTCCCGTGTGTATGCCGAAAAACAGCGGGGGCTTCATCCCGAACTCAGGATAAAAGACGATCCGGGCGCACTCATGGACGGGGACGGCAAACCACGCGCCATTTTCGCCCTGAACGATCTTTCCTTTAAGGGTGAAGAAACATTCGACAAATACACCGGGCCCCTTGAACGGCTGGCCGGCGCGTGGATGAGGGGCGAAACAGAAATGCCGGTGGCAAAGGCTTTTCCCTTCAAAGTGCCGCCGCCGTCAATCCCGCCCGGCTTTGTGGGCAATTATTTACGCAACTATGCCAGCGACCGGGATTTGGGCAAAACCAAAACGCCGGAAGAAAACGACCAAACGCCGGGCGGTAACGCCTTGTTTCTGGGATCAGCGCCCAGACTGTACCGGGAAGGGAAAGGCGTCTTTTTACGCTGGCGCTGGCGGCTTGAAGATCGGGAACTCCGGGCCCAGAGCGCGGAGGAAGCGGAAAAACTTGCAAGCCTTCTGGAAACCGCATCCGGCGGCACGGGCATGGCGGCGGCGGGACTGTATTCCTTGTTGAAAGAAACTGCAGGCGGCGAGCGGGCGAAGGCAGTGTGGGCGCGTCTGCGGGAAAATGGGCTGGCCCTTGACCACACCTCCCCCCAACGCATATAATCTAAGCTACAGTATGGGGGTATATACGGAGGTGTATAACGGTTGCGGCGCGCTAAATCTAATCAAGTAGCCGGTCTACGAAGTAAAAAATTTCTTTGGCAATTGCTGGTCGCTATGCTTGTTGTTTTTCCTGCCTATTTCGTCATAAGAATACACTTTTCCCCTGCCGGCACGGTGAATGAAGCGCCGCCGTCCGCTCTCATGGAAGCGGAGCTGGAAGCGATACCGTCTTCCTTTGTAGAAAGCTTTTTTCTTCCATACTATGGTCAGGACTATGATCAGGATTATGTCCGGGAGGCTTACGATTCCCCCGTGGAAGCCTACTACGCGGGCCGGATCGAAGAAGCGATGCGGCTGCTTTCCGTTCCCGGCATGGGGCTGGCACAGAAGTACCAGCTTGTAGTCTTGCATTGGGAGCTGGGAGAAAATGCCGAAGCCGCAAACCTATTGGAAGAACTGCTAAGAGACCCCCGCCTGACACTGGCCCAAAGGGACGAACTACAGTTAGAGCTGTTTATTACCCGTGTCCTTTCCGGCAGCTACGCGCAGGCGGCTTCCCTGCGAAACGCGATGGAACCGGCCCTTCAAAGAATGAACCGCCGCCGGAGGGCGGAGATTTACTTTTACATAGGCTGGGTTTACCACGAAACCGGCGACCTTGAAAACGCCGAGGAGTTTTTCAGGCAGAGCCTTGAAATTTACGAATGGAGAGCCTTGGCGTGGTACAGGTTGGGCACTATCCTCTTGGGCAGGGACAGCGACGGCGATAGCGATAGCGAAGAGGGCGAAGAAACCTGGGGGGCCGAGGAAGCCTTTCAAACCGCGTGGAATAAGGACGGGGCGCTTACCCCGGCGCTCCTTCCCCTAGCACGGCTTTTGGCGGACCGGGGGGAATGGATGCGATCCCGCAACCTCCTTATCACCGCCAATGAGCGGCGGCCGGACGATCCGGAAATACGCGAGGCTCTGGCGGACGCTCTACGGCGCATCGGCCCGCCCGGCGACGGCTTACAGTTTGTGCGGCGGCACATTACCGACGCGCCGCCTAGAGTAACGCCCGCGCCAATCACCCCCGGAGAGGGAATAATGCGCATCGGCTTGGCTGAAAACCGCCAGCTCGTGTCGGTCAAGGCGGGGGGCGATTTTACCATCCGGAACGCGGAAACTGGTGAAGTCCTGTATAACGGGGAAGCTCTGCGGCAGTTTTGGGTCGCGTGGGACAGGGAGCAATCGCTTTTCATTCATGATAGAGAAAATAGGGTACTGCTTACCAGTTCTGTTCCCGTGGTGTACGAACTTCACAGCCCCGAGGATACCTCCATTGTTTCGGGGGTAGTTACGTGGGCGATGAGCATTAACCGCACATACCGGGGAAAACTGGAATTTCGCCCCGGGCCGGAAGGTATAACGGTGGTAAGCATCGTTAACATGGGGGATTACCTTTACGGCGTTATCCCGGCGGAACTGCCCACAAGCTGGCCGCGGGAGATACAGTACGCGCAGGCTATCGCCGCCCGCTCCTACGCCATCGCCTATCGCGGGACATTTGCCTACAGGGGCTTTGACATCTGGAATACCGCCCGCTCGCAAACGTACATGGGGGTGGGAATAGAGAACGCGAACTCCTCCTCTGCGGTGGACGCCACTAGGGGAATTATTCTTGTGGGGGAAACCGGAGAGCCCTTGGCGGCGTATTACTCCGCCAACCACGGCGGGCACAGCGAGGATTCCCTTGTTATGTGGGGGTACGAAATGTACATGCAGGCCGTGCAAGACCCACAGCTTCCCCCCCGCAGTTCCCCCCTGCCGCCTGACGCTCTGTTCCGGTGGATTAGGGACGCTCCGGCAACCTATTCCAACGTGTTTGGCTTTTTCTTTCCTAACACGTACCGGTGGGAACGATGGGTAAGCCCCGAAGAAATCCGCCGCCGCCTGATACTGGACAACCGTGTGGGGCAAGACCCCGGCGAGATTCACCGGATTATCACCCGTGGCCGGGGCATCTCCGGCAGGGTTATTGAACTGGAAGTACAGGGAAGCGAGGGAAGCGTTCACGTTAGGGGCAACCCAATCTGGTTTACTATGGGAGGTTTGCGCTCAAGCCTTTTTACCATCCGTTACAAGATGGCCGCGGACGGCGGGATACAGTATTTTGTATTTCAGGGAGCCGGGTACGGGCACGGTATAGGGATGGATCAACACGCGGCGGCGGCAATGGCCAGCGCGGGCATGACCGCTGTAGAAATCTTACATCACTTTTATCCGAGGGCGGCGCTGCGGCAGCTTGACCCTTCGCTACAGGAGTACTAATTAATGTTTCGTTCACAGGCCAAAGCCGTCATACCTTTGTTCTTTTTCGCGCTGTTGTTTTCGTCCTGCGGAACCACACGGGTTCTTGGCCTGCGCAAGCAGGAAGCGGCAGGGTTATTGCGCACGGGCAATCTGGAATTTATCGCCCGCGCGGAACTGCCCGCGGATTTCTCCGGGGCGGTGTACCGTCTTGGGGAGCTTGCGAGCATACACCCCGCCGCCTCTTATTACGCGGGGCGCATGGCGGGCGCTCAAAGAGAGGCCGCGGATCAAGGCCGAAGGCTGGAGTTCCTGCTTTTCAGCGCCGCTCTGGAAAGCCCTTCCCCCCCCGCGCGGCAGGAAGCGGCCCTGCGGCTGCTTCCCCTGATACTAGAAGGATGGGAAACCCGGAACATCGAGGACATCCTTGAATTCCTTACCGCCGCAGACAAGAGTGAACGGCCGGACGTGGTTCTTCTTCGCGCGGCAAGCCTGTACCGCCTTGGGCGCTACAGCGAAGCGGCGGAGCTTCTTGCGTCTAACCCTGTTAGCGGCGATGGCTGGGGAAGAGCCGTGGCTCTTTTTTCGGCGTGGAAATCTTACGCATGGAAATCTTATGAAAAGGAATCCCTGCCGGACGAAGAAGCACGGCGGGAAATCACGGCCTTTCTTTTTGACATTCCGCCGGGGGAACTGCGCCACTGGGCATACACGGAAGCGCTTTCTATTGACGGCCTTCTTAGTCCCGGCGAGCGGGGGGTTATTGTATCACGGCGCTTCCCCGAAAGCCACGCAATAACGCTGAACAATCTGCGACCCGCCTTACTTGACGGCGGGGTTCTCTTTTTCCGCCATCCTGATCTTATGGTGGATTTAGCCAGAGCGTACCAGTTTACCCCCGCCATGCGTGAGGAAGGGGTAAATCTTTTTGCGGCGTGGGACAGATTTTTGGAAACAGGCGGCGGCCTTGAACAGCACCAAGAGCTGAGTGCCTTTGTAAGAAGCATTGATGCCGCAGACATTAACGCCCGCAGATACCGCATCCTGCAGCACGCCGGCAGAATAGAGCGGGCCCGTGGACGCTTTGCCGAATCCTCGGAATATTTCGAGCGGGCGCTGAGCCTTGCGCCTAACGCTATTCAGCGTGATGTCTGCCTTTGGTACATACTGACAAACGCTTTGGACGATGACCCTTCCTATACGGCGGCGGATGTTTTTCTAAGCGTCATGCCGCACTGGAGTAACATGTCCGCCTTTAACGGCGTTCTTGACAGGCTGGCAAGCCGTCTGGTCTTACAACGCCAGTGGGAGACGCTACTGGAAATTTTCACCGCCCTTGAAGACATCGCCGTCCAGAGTTCCCGCGCTGGAACCTCGCTTGCCCAATACGCATGGATTGTAGGCAGGGTGGTACAGGAGGGCTTTTTGGAAACCAGCCGGAGCGCCGGGGATTTTTTCCGCATTGCCTTTGAGCAGCCAAACGGAGCGGTGTACTACCGGACAATGGCGGCGATACAGCTTGGCGAACGGTTTTCCCCAACGGGCAATGCCCGCAGAAGCCGGAGGACTCAGACAGTACCCGTGCATGAAGGAAGCGAACTGGAATTCCTTTTGGGGTTTTTTGAGCATGGCGCGGCCTCCTTTGCCCTGCCGTACATACGCTCGTGGGAAAGCGAACTGTCCATACCGGAACTGCGAAGGGTATCGCAAACATTGGCTCAAGCGGGAAACTGGCCGGAATCGATCCGTGTTGTGTTCCGCTACAGGCAGCGGGGCGATTACGAAACCGGGCGGGCGGGCTTTTACCTTTCGCATCCCCGGCCCTATTTGGAGTTGATAGAACGGCACGCCAGAAGAAACGGGTTTAGGCCGGAACTGCTTTTTGGCCTTATCCGCACCGAAAGCCTGTTTGCCTCTGCCGTTGTTTCCCACGCGGGGGCGGTGGGGCTTGCCCAGCTTATGCCGGCAACGGCTCAGGATGTCGCTATCCGTGTCGTCAGGGCGGGCGGCCCGGATTTTCGCAATCCCGCCGGGGTAAACACGACAGACCCGGAAACAAATGTTCACCTTGGCTCGTTCTACCTGCGCCACCTGATAGACAGCCAGATGGAAGGAAGCCCCATCCTTGCCCTTAAAGCCTACAACGGCGGACAGGGCAGGGTGCGGCGCTGGCTAACCGAGGACAGGGAGCATCCTGACGGCGGCCTTCCCAAAGACCTGTTCCTTGAAACGATCCCAATCGCCGAAACCAGACACTTTGGCCGCTTGGTACTGTCCGCCGCGGCAATCTACGGCTACCTTTACTACCGGATGAGCATGGAAGAGGTGATGGCGGGGGCTTTCCGGTAGGCCCCCCGTCGCGCGTGAGCCAACATTCCCGCCAAAAGCCCCGGCAGGGGAGGATATACGGTTTAAGAAGCCGCCCAGGGAACCCGCTACGGAGCCACGGTCTCCTACGCTAAAGAGCTTGGGCAAATGGCTTCTTAAACCGTATATCCTCCCCTGCCGGGCATTGTGCTGGTGGCTCATGCACGGCGGGGGCATTGCTGGGGGGAAGAGGGCATGAGCCCTCCACGGCTGTCCGGGGAAGGCTGCCCGAAGCGGGGGCGTGGCTGGGCGATGATACCTTGCGAGAATGTTGGGGGCTTGGCGCACTGTTGGCCTGCACGCAGTCACTTAAAATTGTTTTTTAAATGCCATGGTGACAACGAGTGTACCTGTGGATGTTATCTTCTAAAATTTTTATTGTTTCACTTGCAGTCTTAACGGCAAAAATGCGATCGTTTGTGATATTATTATAGCGAATTCGTTCATCTACTTTCTTTCCCGCGAGTTTTGCGCTCCAGCCATCCACATTGTCGTATGCAATAATAAGTTTATAAAGCGACCATGCTATTGCGATCTCTGCAAGGGTGCCTGCCCCTCCTCCTATCGCAACTACCGCAGAAGCGTTTACAACAATTGCATCTCGCATAATATCCAATCCTGTTGGGATAACAATATCTGCAAAATTATTTGCTGTATTCGCATCAAAAGAGGGCAGGATAGCAATCGTATCGCCGTCAACATATTTTTCAGAAGTTCTTGCTCCCGCGAAAACTGCTTCCATGACTCCAGTTTTTCCTCCTGACTGGACTCTGTAGCCATTGTCAACTAACGACTTACCCAACTCGAACGCAAGATGATATTTTCCCCCGTCATATTCAATTTTTGTGTCACCAACTACCGATATTATTTTCCTCATGCTTTCTCCTTGCTTTTTGCAAAAGTTGTTGACGTATTTCTCTTTTGCCGTCACTAGCGCTTTCATACAGCTCTGAGTAATAGAGTATATCTTTTATAAAGACATTCTTTCTGGAATGTCTAATCATGGGGAGAATAACAGCAAGAGCGGTATTGGCTCCAACAAATTGTCCGTCTATTTTCAGATCGCTTTCAACGTTGATAAAATCAAATAGCTTACGCCTAAAGCATAGCGGGCGCAACCACAGATTATCGCCGTTTCGTTCCCAAGGCTTATCGAAAGAATAAATACTGTATTCCCGTAGTGGTTTATCATAGCGTATACAGTTTCCACAAGTTATATCGGCACCCTTGTTAAATTCCGCGACAATGACTTCTATAGCGCTGCTCGTGGTAAAATAACCATTGCCTTCCACATTTATCACTACGGTTTGAGGATTGATTACTATATTTTTCATAGCAAGCACAAAATTGGCGAGAATTCCAGTGTTCATACCGCTATTTAACACAAGGCTTCTGTCTTTTAATGATACATCATTTTGAAGGATAAACCTTACATACTCAGCTTCTTCGTCTTTTGATACATCGCATACAAATACAACAAAGAACCTCTGGTAAGTTTGATGTCTTAGAGAATCGATAAGACGTTTTATTTTTGCGGTTGGCGCATCTGCTCCGTGTACATATACTACAACATTTTCCCTTGAAGCTTGGTTTTGCAAATTTTGGCTAGTACCGTTTGAAATATCTTTTTCCACATGCGTACAGTCAAAGATAATATGCTCGGCAATTGGCAAAATAGTTTTAGTATCTATTCCTTCACATTCTATTACATTTTTTATCTCCAAGCCGTAAAAGCGCAGAATTTTTTCATAATACCCTATTGGCCTGTGGTGTTCATGCCTTACACAGTTAGTAGGGTATCTGAGGTGTTTATTAAATACGCCTGCATTTTTATATTGCCCTTGATTTCCCGTAGTTCGCAATTCTGTATGGCTTACACTGTTGAAGAAAGGAGAACAAATACTTATTATTGCCCTGCCGCCAATTTTCAAATGCTTTGTTATACTGCCAAGAATATCATTGTTATCTTCATCCGTAGTACAACAGAGAACTAGGTTATTTAGTATTAAATCAAATGAATTGGGCTGCATAGCGTCTAATTGATCTACAACCCGCACGTTATTTTCCGCATACTTGTAAAGTATTTCTTTATCAATATCATATACAGATACATCATTTTTAAGAGCCATGTAATTTGCTATTTTGCATTTGCCAGCACCGTAATCAAGAACCTTTTGATCCGTTACGGAATGCAGTATTTTGAGAATTGGCTTATCATGAATATCTTCCTTTTGCCTCTTTGTCAACAGCAGTTTAAAAAGTTCATAGCCAGAATCTATCGCATCTGCCCGTTTATTGCCAGCGTAGTGCAAAATAATCAAATTGCCAAATTCTACCTCACTTAGAAAATGATAGCGTAACATTTCGTAACCACGTTTTATCGAACGCAAGTATTTTTCCTCTGTAAAGGGTTCAATTGAGTATCCGTAGTCGATAATTTTTAATTCACTGCCTGCCACTATAAAATTTCGTTTTTTTATGTTGGTCAGAACAAAGCCGTTTTGTCTGCCAAATGCTATCAAGTTTGCCAACTGAATGGAATGACTACCGTTGTATTCTTCTGAAGATTCGTATTTATAACTTATAATATGCCTGCCGCAATGCTCTGTTAGATCAATTTTATACATTTGACTGCATTTGGCGAAAGGTATGCTTTTTAGAAACTCCCAATTGTTTGGTTTTTCATAAAACCACTTGTAAACAAATCGTCCATCTGTAAACACTCTGCCTTCGTTGCCAAAGCCGAGCAATTTTAAATTTTTGCATCCGAATATGTTTTTAATTTCCTGTTCGATTTCATTTTGCGGGTATAATGTATTTTGTTTGTGCAGATGCAATTTTTTCCGTAACAGATTAAACGAGCTTGCCACATTTTCGTGAAGAATATAGTTTTCTGAATCTCTGACAAACTTGTTTAATCTTGCCGCCGTGAATTCTTTTGCATAAGGAATGTCTTCATTTATGATTTGCAGAAGCCCCATTATTCTGTAGTATGACGCAAAATATTTTGTTAATCTGCGTACAAATGCTTTTTTGTACCCCGCAAAAAATTCATTTCGTTTGGCTTCTAATCCAACTTCTTCAATTGCCTTTGTAAACGACGCGCCCACTATATCCAGCAGCATCTTTTTTTGTTCTTTGTCATAGTTAAACGATGTCTTTTTTCTATTATGCGTAATGGCAAAAGGGACGTTTGCAACTTTATATTTCTTTTTTGCCAATAATACCCAAAAATAGTCGCTTCTTCTTCCTATGCCGCCGCAAATTTGTAATGACCAGTTGGGAATTAATAAAAGCGCACGATTAAAGATAAATGTGTTGCCGCCACGGCTTTTAATTTCTTTTGTCTGGCAGCGTTCAATATACAATGGTCTTGTAGAGGCTTTTCCGCTGAATATATATTCCAGAGAAATATTATCTACTCCGTGTACCGGCATTTCTAAATGTATATTACTTTCGTCAGTCAGATCGTAATAGTAGTCTTCTATTGGCCTAAAAAAAGCGGCGTTACACGGCAGGCCTGTTTTTGAATAAAAATAATCCAAAAGGGCTGTCCGAAGCACCGCCAAAGCGGGCAATGGAGGATCCAAGGCGTAATTTCCTACTACGGCATCATATTTTTCCCTGTACATTTCTATAGCGCCGTCAATATCCACACTGTGATTTGTCAAAGAATTGGCTTCCCTGCGCAAACCGCAGAGCTCCATGTCATCATCCAGTATCCAGATAGTGTCGCTGTCATTTGTATAGTTATAAAGATAATGCTGTAACAAACTTCGTGATACCGCAATATCTTCTATTGGTATTTTGCCAATTTGATCTTTATCGACCAGTCCTGTAAGCATTCCGCCTTCAAACTCTTTGGAAATCTTGCTGTGTGTTATTAGTTCATACGAATAGTTACTATGGGCAAGAATAGTTTCATAGTGGTGAACAGAGCCCGTAAAATTAATTAGTATAACGATCTTTGTTTTTTCCCTTTTTAAATCCAGAAGCTGCCGCAGCAGCCGCAGTCCCAATTCATGGTCTGTAGCTATGAAACCGGCTGTAAGCCACCCTTGATATTTTTTATTATCGCGTGGAATTTCGCTGGAAGGCGGCATGAACATATTGGCATCTGTTTCTATCGCCTGCCTGTTAATTGAATGTATACGATCCGATCTTTCGAAAAAGGCGTCTTTAACTTCCTTATTCATTAGCCCTGCATATTTATAGAAAAATTTTCTAAGGCCGTCTGTTTTCAGTTCTTTGTTGTTTGTAATGCGGTTTCTGCTATTGCTTGCGTCAATATCCACAAGATGCTTATTAACCACAGCGTATGAAGGGTTCAAAAGCATAATACGGATAAACAAGTCCCTGTCTGTTGTTGATGGCATACTCTCGTCAAACATTCCGGCTTTTAACAATAACGTTAGTTTTATGAAGGTATTTGATCCCTGTATATGCGGATTGCCTTTTAGAAAATCTAAAAGCTCGATCTTTTGCGGTATGGAAAGGGGTTTTGTTCCATCTTCGTTGCGATAGTTGATTCCGCTTATTATAATATCTTCATTGTGTTTGATGCTATCTACGCATGTTTCTATATAATCGCTGTGCCAAACATCGTCGTCGTCCAAAAAGGCCAGATAAATGTCCGAGAAATCGTAGGACTGGAAAAGCCTGTCAGATATTAGTGTATAAACAGCGGTGTTAAGCGAGCCGGCATAATTACGCGCGCATATGTTTTTCAGGAATGTAACCTTTAAGCTTTGGCACATTGTGTTTTCGCTTTCCTGATTTGCTATATCTGAATCGCTGACAATGATTAGTTTATCCGGCTTTTGCGTTTGGTTAAGCGCGCTTTGAATAGCTTTTTCGAGTAAATTTGACCTGTTCTTCGTGGCGATAATTCCCGTGATTATCATGATAAGCTTAGAAAAAGACGTTTCCACTCCTGTTCGGCCTGTTTTGCTGCTACAAGACACAGTTCCGCGGTCTTGTGTTCTTCGGGCACGTACTCTAGCGCTATGCAGTTCCGCCTGACAGCTACAAGACACAGTTCCGCCGTTTTGTGTTCTTCGGGCACGTACTCTAGCGCCCTGCCATGCTGCCTGACGGCTTCAAGGCACAGTCCCGCGGTCTTGTGTTCTTCGGGCACGTACTCTAGCGCTATGCAGTTCCGCCTGACAGCTACAAGACACAGTTCCGCCGTTTTGTGTTCTTCGGGCACGAACCCTAGCACCCTGCCATGCTGCCTGACGGCTTCAAGGCACAGTTCCGCGGTCTTGTGTTCTTCGGGCACGTACTGTATCATCTCGCCGTCCTGTCTGACCGCTTCAAGGCACAGTTCCGCCGTTTTGTGTTCTTCGGGCACGTACTGTATCATCTCGCCGTCCTGTCTGACCGCTTCAAGGCACAGTTCCGCCGTTTTGTGTTCTTCGGGCACGTACTGTAGCGCCCCGTCGCACTGCCTGACAGCTACAAGGCACAGTTCCGCGGTTTTGTGTTCTTCGGGCACGTACTTTATCATCCCGCCGTCCTGTCTGACCACTTCAAGGCACAGTTCCGCGGTTTTGTGTTCTTCGGGCACGAACTGTAGCGCCCGGCCATGCAGCTTGACGGCTTCAAGGCACAGTTCCGCGGTTTTGTGTTCTTCGGGCACGAACAGTAGCTCCCAGCCGTTCTGCCTGACAGCTTCAAGGCACAGTTCTGCGGTTTTGTGTTCTTCGGGCACGAACTGTAGCGCCCGGTCATGCAGCTTGACGGCTTCAAGGCACAGTTCCGCCGTTCTGTGTTCTTCAGGCACGAACCGTAGCGCCGTGCCATTCTGGTTGACCGCTATAAGGCACAGCTCCGCGGTTCTGTGTTCTTCGGGCACGAACAGTAGCTCCCAGCCGTTCTGCCTGACAGCTTCAAGGCACAGTTCCGCGGTTTTGTGTTCTTCGGGCACGAACTGTAGCTCCCAGCCGTACCGCCTGACAGCTTCACGGCACAGTTCCGCGGTTTTGTGTTCTTCGGGCACGTACTTTATCATCCCGCCGTCCTGTCTGACCACTTCAAGGCACAGTTCCGCGGTTTTGTGTTCTTCGGGCACGTACTGTAGCGCCCAGCCGTTCTGCCTGACCGCTATAAGGCACAGTTCCGCCGTTTTGTGTTCCTCTGGCACGAACCCTAGCGCCTCGCCGTTCTGCCTGACCGCTATAAGGCACAGTTCCGCCGTTTTGTGTTCCTCTGGCACGTACTTTAGCGCCCAGCCATGCAGCTTGACGGCTTCAAGGCACAGTTCCGCCGTTTTGTGTTCTTCGGGCACGTACTTTAGCGCCCAGCCGTCCTGCCTGACCGCTATAAGGCACAGTTCCGCCGTCTTGTGTTCTTCGGGCACGTACTCTAGCGCCCAGCCATGCAGCTTGACGGCTTCAAGGCACAGTTCCGCGGTTTTGTGTTCTTCGGGCACGTACTCTAGCGCCCGGCCGTCCTGTCTGACAGCTTCACGGCACAGTTTTGCTGTTTTGTGTTCTTCGGGTATGTACAGCAACTCCCTGGCGCCATATCTGACCGCTATATGGCGCAGTTTTGCGGTTTTGTGTTTTTTTTCGGGCACATTCGTTAACTCCTCCATGAAGAGCTGCCTGACAGTCATAACGTACAGTTCCGCCGTTTTGTGTTCCTCTGGCACGTACTTTAGCGCCCAGCCGTCCTGTCTGACCGCTTCAAGGCACAGTTCCGCCGTTCTGTGTTCCTCCGGCACGTACTCTAGCGCCCAGCCATGCAGCTTGACGGCTTCAAGGCACAGTTCCGCCGTCTTGTGTTCTTCGGGCACGAACCCTAGCGCCCAGCCGCTCTGCCTGACCGCTTCAAGGCACAGTTCCGCCGTCTTGTGTTCTTCGGGCACGTACTCTA
>Ga0123355_10002401_pt1 | contig 26476 bp, 19 predicted proteins | sample TergutEmb28metaG_3_FD_89872 | JGI IMG/M metagenome (GOLD analysis project Ga0123355, IMG submission 89872) | Embiratermes neotenicus P1 segment gut microbial communities from Petit-Saut dam, French Guiana - Emb289 P1 | ecosystem: Host-associated > Arthropoda: Insects > Digestive system > Gut ...
GTTGTAGAGTCATGGCTACAACGTCAACAAAGCAACACCTGGCACATGACCAACACATACATGCCGCCACAACAAATAATAAATACTTTTAGCAACTTTTAGGAAACATTTTAAGTACTCCCTCAAGATGGTCGTATACGACCGAAACATGTAGGAGAGAATTTTAACCAACAATTATATGTTTTTAAAATATTATATGTGAATTATTATATGTGATATATTAAAAAAATATAATAAAAAGTGCAATTAGTTGGCCATTTATATATACATACTTTTGCATGGAAAAATGAAAATAATGATCATCCCAAGTTGGAGTGTCATCAATCACTAAACCAAGAAACTTTGTATATGGAACAATAGCAATAGTTTTATTAAAGCAGTTAATATCTGATGTAGTGTCAATGCAATTTGTAGTTCTATATTGTAAATAATACGTTGTATTAAAGTTAAGCAAAAGGAAATTGTCTTTAAACCATGATATTATATCAGAGAGTGTTTTGTTTAATGCAGTTTGAAGTCCGCCTTGATTAGAGTTAGTTACTATAATGCCAGTATCATCTGCAAAGAGCACAACTTCAGCATCAATATCTGTTATTTTGGGTAAATCATTAATATTAATAAGAAAAAGTAATGGACCCAAGATCAAACCCTGAAGAACCCCATTTGTAACTTTTTTCCATCTAGAAGAAACATTATCATATGCATTAATTTTATCAATGAGTAATTTTTGGTATCTTCCTCTGAAATAAGACTGTATAAAAGTTGGAAACTTCCCACTAATTCCATAAAACTTTAGTTTACCTACTAGAATTCCATGATTAACACAATCCAAGGCCTTGTCAAGGTCACAGAATATTCCTCCTACTGAAAGTCTATTATTCACAGCTTCTAATATTTCATAAATTACATTAACAGATGCAGCCTCAATGGAACTATTAATTCTAATTCCATGCTGTACCATGACTAGTATGTTATTAGTGCATATATGTTTATATAATCTTGAATATATTAGTGTTTCAAATATCTTAGAAAAGGACCTTCAAAGAGATGTTGGCCAATAATTTGAGGTGAGAAGTTTCTCTCCTTTCTTATAGACAGGTTTGATTATAGCACACTTTGGTCTTTCGAGAAATACACCTGAGGAATTGGCTTTGTTACAAATATAGGTTAAGAGAAATGATAAAAGGAGCACTTAATTTTAGAATTTCTGGGGGGATTTCATCATACCCATATGAGTTTTTAGTCTTTAAGCATTTAATACTCTTATCAGTTTCATAAATTGTGGCATAGTTCCAATTAATTTTTATAAATGTGCTGTAAAAGTTGTTAATCAAGTAATTGGAAGGATTCACGTTATCCCTAGGATTACTGTTACCTTTTCTGATGTTTCAGATAATGGTGTCCACAACAGTTAAGAAATAATCATTAAAAGTGTTGGCAATTTCCTGTGGATTATTCATTATAGTGTTGTTAATTTTTAAATATTTAATATCATTTTGACAGTTGTTATTTCCTATTTCTGTTTTATAATTTTCCAAGCAGTTTTTGTTTTATTCTTGGATTTAGAGATTAATTCAACATTATACTTTTTTTTTTGCTGTTTTATAACATTTGTTAATATCTTGCAATATCTTTTGTATCAAAGTTTGAGATTGATATCATTACTTCCCCTGCAACTCATGTATAAAATTATTTTGTTATTGTATGATATTCCCCTAGTTATCCATGCATGGAATTAAGTTTACTTTTAGCAAAATATGCATAAAAAAATTTTAAGTAAATGTTTATAAAAAGTTGTTAAATACAACATTTGTGTCAGACCCTTCAAAAATATCCTCCCAACTTGCAGAACTGAACTGAGATTGAAATTCATCTTTAGTGAAGCCATTCATGCTCCTAACATAACAAATGTGAATTCTTGTATAAGTGCAATGACATTTTCTAATTTTAGCAGTTCAATGACATGAACTGACAACCCACTGATAAATCACAACAGTTTTATTTATGCCACCCTTTAATGTTTCTAACTTTAACATTGCACACTGGCGTTAATCTCTATAAAATCACACAGACGGGGCTTATTTGCTATTACGTCTTGTTTCTGATGTCTATGATCACCTGCACAGAAATATCATTACTGAAAGAAACAGTGGTACAATATAGCAAATTGTACCAGCCTAACTTCTCTATTTAGTGCTGTCTATTTAGTTCTGTTTGTATATTTCATTGCAATATACACACTTCATTACATTAATTTGCCTGATCATATGTAACTTCACTGTGTATGGGCTTTGATGAAATTTGATACCGTACGATTCATAAAATTTAATTTTCCTCAAACTAGTCAATATGGACTACCACATACCCGAAACCCTAAATATATTTCTCTGAGTATTCTTGGATGTACACAAGCTAGGGCTCTGAATGGTTGACTGTTGGCATGAAGTTGAATATTGGCAACGTCTTGCACACTGCCACGTTATTATGCTGTTACTCGTTTGGTGACAAAGATACATGCACATACGTACTGCACATGCATGATTCACACAGATACAAGCCTTCCTGCTCTAGTACTTATTTACAAATTTATCAAATTACACATGTATCCTTCGTTAATCACTAGCCCAAAAGAGTAAACGAAAGTAATTTATGGGCTTGTACTCACTTCTTGTTATGTAATTCTTCCAACTGTGCCCATTCTCCTGCTAATTCCTTATCAGATTCCTCACTCTGTTTAGACGACAAAAAACTGCTAACATCTTTCACCGCAACAGCCGCCATGGTCTAAATCACAACTTCTCGTCTGCCACGGATAAACTATGGCTACAACACCGAACAGTCTGCTATAACGACAGTCATCGTAGTGGAATGTGCTTGTTTGAAAAAATTGTTAAAGCATAGGAGCTACGAACCAACTGTGATCCATGCTACGAACAGTGTACTCTAAACGCGTTGGAATTATCTCGTCCTTTACGCTATGGCGCACGTCGTAAAGCGTAAGCATGAAATGAAATCTTTGACACACCGGTATCTTCATTTGAGGCAGACAATAAATATGACGGCAGCTAGTTATTTTCTTACCAAAGAGTAGTCATCAGCCTCGCTTGTAAATATGTATGTAAGGTGCTGTGAGAATTACGGTATATTACGCCTGTTTCCACCCATTAATGAGTTATGGCTTAATCTTCTGGGGAAATTCGTCGTACAGTACTAACATTTCAGACTTCAAAAGGTCATAAGAATTATCGCCGGTATTAGAAATAGATATTCACGCAGAGATTATTTTAAAAAATACAAATCTTCCTCTCCAATCGCAATATTTACTGTCTATACTGTTTGTTCAGAACATGAATCAGTACAACAGCAATACGTAAGTTAATATGAATAATACCAGACGTAGTAGTGATCTGCATTTGCCGTTTTCAACATTATCAACCAATCAAAAGGAACATTTTGTATGGGTATTAAGATATTTAATAAACTTCCCTTTCAAATAAAGGCACTTACCAGTAATCTTAAACAGTTCAGAGACTTAAAAATGTTTCATTCAATTTTGACTTAAAAAATCATAGGTAATTATTACACGGTTATCATTTTACATCCGTTTGGTGTCTATAGTGTATTTTATTCCAACTTAAAAATGTTATTATCATATTATATTGTAACTAGTTCTTATTTGTTCAGTGTGAGTGTATTTATTATATTATTGTTTTATAACCAAACTTATCTATTATCTTATATTTTATCTAGACTAATTATTCATCCAGTGGTTTCTGTTCAAACTCGTATTTGTGCAATGTCAGTGAATGATGATGATTATGGTGGTGATGACTATTGTGTAAGGTTCTAATGGTATATCACTACTAACTCGTTAACTGTACAGACTTTTTCCAAGTATCGAAGCTAATATAACACAACACTACATTTCGGAGTTAGGATTGGGCTCAGTCTTCGAGCTTACTTCTTAAACCGTGACTTGTTTTAGAAGCAAACCTGAAGACCCGGGCCGAAGTTTGGTTAACACCGAAGTTGTAATGGAATTCGCAACATTGCACGGGAAACACCGTTAGTTATAAACTTTAGTGGAATGAGAGAAAAAAGTATGGAGTGGTAAGTTCCGGCACCTTCTTACTTTTCAGGTTCAAGTAATTGCCAATAGTGGCTAGTGCAATTTTATTTCAGTCACAATTTTATAAAATTGAATTCCGTGTACTTTAAAAAAAAGGCCTGGGCAATCTTTACCACAGATTGTCTATATACTTATTTCCATTCGCCAGTTCTTAAAAAATTAGAGTGCTTAATATTAAATTATGATTAACTGCGATATTCATATTTATTAATGATCAATTGACAGCAATTTTAGCAATCACTTAGGATAAAATTAATTTTCCCTGAAAATAAAACTTACTGACTGAAACTCTCTCGGGCTAGCGGCTGCATCAGGTGGTTGAACGACGAGCAAACCAATGTTTCGAGAACCATTCCATTCCTAGAAAGTTTTATTAAATTCATTTGCAGTTAACGCTTTACATTATATAAGACTTTTACTGTTAAACTTTGCTCTGCGGCCCGCGAAGAGCTTAAGAGTTTGACATTCACAGGACCGTGCATCGTGATATATTCTTATAATAAAAGCCAACAAGATGCACTATTTCTCTACTTTATTTGGGTAACATTTGTTGTTTGTTTCATCCTGACTTCGCTAGCAGTCAACATAACCAATATGACAAATACCAGTTGCTGTGTATACAGTATTAAGACTCCTGATGCTGGGCAGTAAGTCTTTCCAAAACATGTAGAGTTCTTTACCAAAATAAAGTCGAGAAGTAGTTGCATCTTGTTGGTTTTTATTATAAAAGCTGAAGAGAACTTGTATCGGCTGTTGTACTCTAGCGGTACTGATCTACTAGACCACAGATCATTTACTAGACCACTGATCATCAAGTACTAGACGATCTGTGGTTCTGATCGCGACGGACGATCAAGGTAGCGTATGTAAACACGATAATGATGCTCCTAGTAGTAAAATGTGGTACTACGTTAGGTAGCTGTGCGTGTGGTAAACATTATCAAGCAGTACATATTTGTATGATAATAACATAGTTCAAAGAGAGATTTGTACCGGTTGTTTATTTGAGTTGTATTGTGTGGCTATTACAGCGCAGATATGATTGTAAATGATCCAGAGGCTTTTAAATCGTGGCTGACAACAGTACTAGAACCTTTGTAAGTAGGCCAAAAGTAGCTAATGCTACAACAAACATATAATAATTGCTCTTATTAATTGGAGCAAAAGTAAACCCCTAGGTCATAAACAAGAATTTAACGCAGTTTAGCCGTAATTTCGCTTAGATTTAGTTGTTTATTGGTATCTAAAAGGCACTTGTTCAAAAATAACAGGTACGTATAATCGTGTGCATCTTCATCAGCTTGTCTATTTGGAAAGCTTAATTATGTAATAAACCCACATTGATTTTTTTTATCATTCTTATATGTTCATGTGACTCTCCGAAAGTGAAATGTATGTTGAACTTCTCACCATTGGTAGTGAAACCCCTCGTTAAGGGCTATACGATTTCTTGTTGAAGGACCTATTCGTCCACAACAAATTTTTAGGCAGATTGTTGCAGGCTTCTCACCACACGCACCTGATTTCAATCCCAGACGAATCCATGTGGGATTTGTGGTGGACGAAGTGGCGGTGGGATGGGTTTTCCTCAGAGTACGTTGGTTTTCTGCGGTCACTGTCATCCCATCAGTGTTCCATACACATTTTTCTTTCAACTACCATCCGCACTATATTATCTTTGCAGTTTACAGTATTAGTAAATAAAACGACGATAAGTACGACAAAGAGTAATATTTACTAGGAGATGGAAGAATTTTGAACGTCATAAATATTTATCAACAAGAGGCTGCCATATTCTAATGATTTTCTTTGGATATTAAATACTCTTTGGCATGTAATGAATTTCCATATAAAATTCTGTGTAGCATAGTGAAATGGAATTAAGTGAAATACGTTAATAGTAGGTTTTCTACTGTTATGAATGGGGGCCAGAATAGCACAGTTGGTAACTTGCTAAGGCTAGACGATGTAGGGATCAAATTCCAGTGAGGGCAGGATTTTCCTTGCTGTCCAGATCACCTCCGAGACCCACCTAGCCTCCTGTACAGTGTGTACTAGGTTTTTGTCGTGGGGAAAGTGGCTGGAGCATGGTGCTGATGGCCCACATCCTTCTAGTGCTGGTTTGAAATGGGTTGGGGCTATAACTCTGCCTCCCCTGTGTGCCTATGTATGCATGTCATGGGGAGACCTTTACCTTTATTTTCATGAGTGATATGACTCTCTTCATAGCAGAGCATGCTACACTTCTTTTAGGGATAATACATTAAGTGTATGCTTACCAGTTAAAGTTGTGAATGTGTATACCATGGAATGTAGTTATTCCAACCTCTTCAGTTCCTTTGTTTCTTCATTTAGATAAATACAGTCCTAATGGGGCAAACATTTCATGAAATTTGTTGTGTCAAAATTTGATTCAATATTTTTATCTTTAGACCATGTCTTTAAGCTGATGAATATATTATTTGTAATCAATTTTTAAAGCAGTGATTTTCTGGATGAAAAATGATCCTAGTGTCATCCACATGGTTTAATTTGGAAGTTATTTGTTGGGGTAAATCATTGATATACATATATGTGATAAAATGGAGAGGAACAAGTGCTGAACTTGTGAGACACCATGATTTGTAATGTCTCATTATGAGTGTGTAATCTAATTTGAATCTGGTGTTTCTATTTGCAGTTCTTTATTTCTGTTGTGAAGGTATCATTTAAACCATTCTCTAGCTGTACTTTGAATGCCAAAATATGCTGTCAAATTCTTGTTAGCAGTTGTCTGCCAGTGTTGATTATGCTGTTAAGGGCACTAGGTCCAAATTGTTCATATGCGAGGAAGTTGTTTGATATTAAGAAATTACTGTTTTGCATATAACTTTCACAGATGTTTTAGAGATCATCTTTCATGGGACTGAATAAAAACTTCATCAGTGACAGTACTGGAGTAATTTCATATTATTATGGAGAAAGTGGCCTAATGTAAAATTTCTGTAACTCCATTGTGTATTTCATAACCACTGACCAGTGTAGTGTATTGATAATCTCATTTTATATCAATCTTTACTGAACATAGTTAAATATGTAGTACTCCTGCTTCATAATCTGAATGTTCTGCATTCCAATCTCAACTTTAGAGACCAGCTCTATGTCTGAGGTTTTTTGATTTTCTTCAGTTCCTCCAGGTAGGTTTTTGGATAGTACTTCCTGTACCCTGAAGATGGAGTCAGTACATTTCTGTGAATGTCAGATGGGGGCCTTTACTACATGGTATAAAACTGTCAAAATGACTGTAAAGTCGTACATCTATTGTGGTTTTGAAAAGGCAGGTGTGGTACCTGGTTTTTTAGAGGATTTGTTGAGTCTTGTCTGTTTCCATACAAAATTTAACATTAGAAGGCATAGTATAACATCTGCTTAACATTTTCTGTTTGCTTCATTTTTAATGCAGAACTGTGATAGTGTAGTCAGTACAATGACTAGGCTGCAGTCTGTACAACTGAGGAATCATAGTTTATTTCTGGCATGGGGAAGAGATTTTTATCCTCCACAATGTCCAGACCATCTCTGGACCCTACCCATCCTCCTATTCATTGGGTACCAGTGGATGTTCCTGGGCTAATGAGTCCAGGATGTGAAACTTGACTACTCACCTCCATCTAATCCTGAGGTTAAGTATGCGTGGATTTATATTTCCACTCTCCTATATGCCAGTATGTCACACACATAGACTGCTTTCCTTATATTTAATGCAATAAATAGAGAAATTCAAATTATGAAGTTGAGTTTAGTGGTTCATGTCATCATCATTCAAATGTAACCATAAGAACTTGACTTGGATCCAGTCCTAAGTGAATTCACTATGATCTGTACCATTGCAGTACCATAACTGACATTTCCTTGGTCCTTGTAAGTGCTGTTACATAATTGCTTACTTCAGGGCCTTTCTACTTTCACAGTTATCTCTTTAAGGTTCTTTGTCTTTGAGTTGTTGCCTTTTTCATGTCCTGCCTTTCCCACTAGTTCATGTTAGGTTTAGTCTCCCTCTAATTGGGGGCTTTTCCGATGCTCTGTTGCCTGTTCCATCCACCCTTCTGGTAAAGCCATATCCGCAGAGGAGAGCATTTCTCCAAAATGTTAGCAAGCACCTAACAATCTGCTGCTAGGCATTATATCCCCAATATAAGTAGGTGTTATGTCATTCTTTTGGTAAATTAATGTTGAGCTTCTGCAATTATCATTGTTTTAGGTGTGATGCAGACCCAGCTGCCCTAGCCAAATATGTGTTTGCTTTAGTGAAGAAGGACAAACCTGTGGCTGAATTGCGGGCAAGCATGGTGGAGCAACTGGATGTGTTCCTTCAGAGCGGTATGTTAGTGTTTCTTATGCATTTTTATCACAATTTTAAGCACAGATTTTGTTCATGAAATGAATTTATTGCAGGCTATAACTTCTGTTCACTCTTTTTTTGTATAACTTCAGTTATTTCAGTTAGGATGGGTCATGATTTTTATTAGTGCAGTAACAGGGCCATGCCTAAAAATCAAGAGAGACATGGGAAATTTTTGGGGTCTGCATTGCGCAAGAATGTGAAATGACTGCGTGAGTTGGGGGATCCAGGAGGGTACAGTGCGTACAAATTTATAGTCATTGAGGGACATGGGTAAATAACATGATTCAAAGATGTTATACCAGAGGTGGCGCAACAGTCGATTGTGATTTACCAGTTACTCGTGGCCAGTTATTTGGCTAAATGCGGTTGCTGTTTGGTCTCTATCAAAATTTATTTGTTGCCTCATTATAATCAATAGCTCTTCATTTAACAGCATTTTTTTTTGGATAAACCAGCCTCTGCAAAGAAGCCTTCTTCCATATGAAGATAATGAAATCAAGATATCAAAACCGTCTAACTGTTGAACAAATGAAATACTCCCTTTGCTTGTGTCTAAGTAATTATGAACCCTCTGTAAGTTGTCAATAAATATGCAGTGTTGTGCATCAACTTCACAGTAGGAAGATTAGTGAGAAACAACTTTTAATTGTGGTAAATTGTTTCAGTTTGAAAAGGTCATTTTTAAATCAATGAAACAATTGTAGTTTTTGTAATTTAAATTTAAAAAATGGTTGTGGTTGATGGTAACATGCATGCCAATTTTGATATGAAACATTTATACTTTTATATTTTGGTGTTATTGTGGTATTTTACATTTCTCTGCCGGTTGACCAAATATTAGTATATTATATGCTATGGTAGATCATGAAAGATTTTCTGTTTTTATAGTAGATCACTGATACCAAAAGTCTGGCCACCTTTGTGTTATGCAATACTACATTTATCATAATAATCTAATTCACAATCTTTATATCTGACGGTAAAGAAACTTTCCCTTGCACACAACTTGAAGGTATGTGAGGGAGTGCATTCTTAGCCATAACAGTAGATGGATGCGGGTAGTTAGGTGCATGCCCCAGACCCCATGTACCCTTAAGAAAGGAGCCCCCACTAAGAAGTAGGCTGGGTGGGTCACAGAGTGGTCTCAGCATTTTTGAAGAAGAGAAAAATCTCTCAGCCCTGTCACAAATGAAACTGTGATTCGTCCATCATCTAACGCATAGCCTAGTCACTGTCCCAGCTGTGCTGTGTACAGATGATCCTTATTTCCAGCTTGATTAAATGTTCCAGCCAATGCTTTGAGTACATGTAATTACAGTTGTGAAATGTTACCAGTAACTTAAGTACATATTCCCAGTTTATGTTTTTATTTATGTATTTCTTTGTATTTTTAGAATGACACCGTCAGTACCCTAAATTAACATTCATAATTTATGTTATTTCTGGAACTTTCCATTTGATTTTTTGATTTAATAATTTCTAGAATAACTTACACATCTTAACTATTTTTTTAACAATCACCCATCCATAGAGCCACACCAGGACAGGATAAGCAGTTCTCCATCCATAAAGGGAAATGAAAACCACCCATTGCTTGGGCACAGTGTGAATGTTCAGGGAAAAGAAGAACATTTTCTTTCTGTATTACGATGTATATATATATATATATATGGCATAAATTTTAATTCTTCTCCCCCAGAAACAAAGAAATTTGTCGATCTGTTATTCAAGACACTGGAGACACAGGTTTATGATGTAGCAGCTGCATCTACAACAGCAGCATTACCCAATACTGCACCAATAGATACAGCACCAGCAGTTGTGGCTGAACCAGCTCCAACCAAAATTTCAGTCGTCAAACAGCCAGCAGAGCCTCTACTGTCAGAGCCTTTGAGTGTTGCAAATCCACCCAGTACTCAGACCTTGTCTGGACATCAAGTAAGTTTTTCTGTTCTCTATTAGCATTGGATGTCAGGAATATTTTTATGATAGAACCAGCAATAAAGAGCAGTTGGAGCAATTTTTCTGGCTTGTGTGAAGTACTCAGCATAATGTGAGTTCTTGTATTCTGGACAGATAACTAGATTTCTGCTTTGGCATCTCAATTTTTTCTTCACTGTTAAGTCCTCAGCAAATTCAGGCTTCTTCCATCCTCCATAAACTGGTGGCTTTTTTTACAGGGTTTAAAGCGGCTAGTATGAAGTTATGAAGGAATTGTGGATTTTTGGAGTATGTAAATTTCATTTGAGTATCTGCTTCCTTCCTTCTTTTTTATTTTTTTAAATATATAAGTAGAATTATTAAACACTTCAATGATCAATGGGACACACTAAAATTGTTTTATTGCAGATGGTGGTGGTAGGTGTATCTTCATTAGTCAACTCTGTGCAAACCAATGGGTCTGTTCCTGTGCCATTCAACAAGCGTGATGTAGATGTACAAGCACGTGGTACCCACAGGAAATCTGATTCGGTGAGGAAATTTCATATGACTTTAGACGTAATCAGACATTCATTCAAAGGGAAGAATGGAAAGCAGGTAGCATCTGATTTCTAAATTTTAGAACTAACAGGCATAGAATACATACCTGAAAACAAGTCTGTCACCAGCCTTTTATACCATTAGCCACTGCTTTTCTGCCACACTGTTTGGTTATTTTGACATTACTTTTCATTACTAAGTGTGTGATCTTTCTCACAAATATGATTTTCACAAAAGTAAGATCATACACATTTCGTTCATCTGTATAATGAACAGATTTTGAAGACTTGTTTTAATTTTGCAGGCTTTTCTCTTCATTTCAGAATTCAAGTGTTGCTTTTTCATGTAGTAATGATATTTCTTCCAAATTGATTGAAGCATATATTTATTTAATTTTTATTGTTATTGATTTGTTTGTAACTTGACATAGTTATTTAATGCTGTCTAATTTAGGACAAAGACGATAAAGGTCGCATTGGAGGACGAAATCGACATCGTAGCTCACGGTCTCCTTCACGAGGTCGATCTCGGTCGCGTTCTTGGGATCGCACAAGGAGATCACGTAGTCGGGAGAGGGATCGTGATAGAGAGCGAGAAAGATGTAGAGAGAGAGACAGGAGTAGAGCTTGGCGAAACAAGTCCCCTCCACCTAGAAGATATGATAGGGATCGAAGGTAAGAAACATGCTGCTGCTGCTGCTGCTACTACTAATACTACTACTATTTTTATTACTATTACTATTGCTGTCATGGTTTCTTGACACTTTTAACACAGAGAAGGTAAGGTTCCATGTGTCTTAACCACCATGCAGTGAAGGAGTGTGGAACTAATGTTCCATTCTTTATAGAGTTTTGCATCAGACAGAATTTAGTAGCTTCATACTATAAACAAATGTTTCTGAATGTTTTTCCCATGGAGGGACCCCAAAATGATTTTTCATATCCTAATGGGAATGTTCACAGGACAGAAAAAGCTGATAGAGGCTGTGTAACATTACAAAACAAACACATTCACTGTACAACTAAATCCATCCTTAAATACAAACAGACCAAAACAAAGTGAATAGGCAGTTAGTAGAGCATAGAGATAACCCCAGTATTGCCACTTGCCAGAACAAATACCCCATGATATTTGTGAAATATTTGAAATTTTTCATGATATTTCCAAGTTTTTATTTCTCTATTAACAATTTCTCACAGAGCCCCTAACAATGTTTGATAAAACCATAGGGTTCTGTTTGGGGGGACACCACTATAAGCACTCATGGAATTGATATTTTTGCTAAAAGGCTTTGAGAATGGCACCATCTTTATAACATTGTACAATTGACATGAAAATGTTTCTGCTTTGAGAAGTGCTGTAATATTTGTTTCCACTGATCGATTGTACACAGAACATTATTGTCTATATCCTATTACTAGGAGGAGCTGGTCTCGGTCCATTTCTCCTGCTAATGCTGCTGTTCCTGGTCCTGTGGTTAGAACCCGTAGCATGGGAAATTCACGTTCTCGGTCTAGGTCACCTCGCTACAATCACAGGGGGCGTTATCGTAACAGATCTCCTCCTGGACGGCCCTCGCTGTCTCGTTCACGGTCTCGGTCCATTGGTAAGTTGTGATTATCATTTTACTTGCTGGACTACTGATGATGAAATGTATCTAGGAGCACTTGATGGGTACCAGAATGAACATTTCTTGACCATTCTGGACTTAGTGATGCAAAAATCACAGGCATCAAGACCTTGTTACCATATGTTGATTTGTAGTACAGTCTGTCTGTGTTTGGGTGGAAAATTTGAGAAGAGATGGCACACTTATAAAGATCAAATATCTGTTGAATTGCTGATGAAAGATAATAGCAGTCAGAGTAGCATCCTTAAGTGCTTCAATTTATATTTTCTAGAGAGGGTACGAGATAAAAATCAACCACTATCAGGAGCTGGTACTCCCACACAAGACAGTAATCATGGTGATGTAGACATGCGGCTCACGACTACATCTCAGAGCATCCAAAGTGTTGTCAGTGCTGGTGGTAAAACTGCTGACACTGCTGCCAGTTCTGGAGCTACTCTCCTCTCTGGCATCTTTCATCCCAAGAGAAGATGTCGAGATTTTGATGGTAAAATCAACAAATTAATTTTGGTATTTATAATTTCAGGTTGTACATTTCACCTTGGTACTGGTTTCATTAATTTATTGGAAACCATCAAATATGCCACCAGTTGTCTTAAAATAAATTAAAATCCTAAGAGTATATTAATTTCCAACTAACTGCATGTCTGTTGGTATACATGTATATTAGTAATTCTCTGAGATGTTTTGTCAAATAATAATACCCATCCTCAGGGAGACTTGTTTACACATTTGATGCTAAAACGTATCATTGTCAGTTATGCTTGGTAAGTGATATATTATAAAAGCAAGCGTTTAAAATACCAATATTTGATATCAAACAGTTATTTAAATAGGTTGAAATTGTACAATGTTTGTATTAGTGTCTATACATATTTCTTTATATCCAAGCAGCCAAGAGCAAGTTGTTCTTGTCCATCCTGGTTGGATCATAGATATGTAATAGTAGTTGAATTAGGATTAGAAATTATATAACCAGAAAATAAAATTAGAGTGTGGTATATTACCAAATATGTAATAGTAGGTGTATGTAGATAGTATATCACAAGTGATGTATACTTGACAAAAGAAAGCTGTTTACGGAACCTACTATGTAAACACTGAAGAGCTGTTGAGGTGTTATTCCTGTTACGTGCCTGTGTGTTGCAGTTGAGTATCATGCATCACTTCATATAGAGGATTATATTTGCCAGCATTCTGTTCATTACTATTCCCTTATGTTGGTAAATCTTAATGTAGTAATTCTTCAACCATGTCATACGTACATGGTCCTTCATGGGCTGCTCTTAGTTCCATGGCATCATGCATACAGCCATACTCATGTTGGTGGTTTAGTATAGGCAATAATAATATACGTACATACCAACCAATGTGCAGTTAGTTGCAAATAAATATATTCTTATGTATGTCTGTTGCACAGAAGATGGATAATATTAACTGCTTTCATCTGGTCTTAACCCACTATGTTTTAGTGGGATCACCTTGATTGCTAAAAATGACCATTATTTTTCATGTATCATTTAATATTCTAGCGATGATGTAAATATCAAGCTGGGAATGCCTTGGGGCCAGGATTTGTAAATTACGAAGTGCAGTGCTTAAGGTCACTTAGGCAGCTCCTAGGCTTGGATGCATGTGGATACAAGCCTAGGCGTTTTTGAACAGGTATGTGTGTGCACTTCTGCATTTGTCACAGCACTATTGCTTCAGCCTTAGTGATGATAAAGCGTGCTCACATTTCATTTAGATGGGAGCCTGCAGTTTTGTTATGGATTATGGCAGCATTGTAGTATTAATTTTTTTTTTATCACATGAATGTTGACCATAGAGCAGATGACATTCTTGTGTGGTGATTAGTGATGATGCTGCCAGCTGTGCAGTCCTCCATCCTGTTTAGTCCTTTGTTAACCAAAAAACTCTGTGTACAATATTTAAGGCTGAATTTAGTTAGGCATTTGAGTAATTTCAGAAGTCCTAAACTGTTAAGGTTGGTATGAACCAGTGTTGTTGATGGAATTCCCCATCATTTTACATCACATTCCTGTTTTGTTTTTAATTATCTGATTACAAAATTCCTACTGTTATCAAACGTGTCATTATAAAGGCTTGCATTTGAAACCTCTTCTGAACCTTTTAATTCCAGTTAATATCTTAGCAACATTTTCACCTAAGAACCTTTTGAATATTTTCTATCATGTATTAATGGATAAAGCTCTCAAATTTTAGCAATGGATTTTTGGATGTATTTTTGTATGTTCTACTTGCTCTGCCAGTCATCTGGCTGGAATTTACCACAACTAAAAGAGCATAGATTTAAGGCTGTTTGTTACATCATTTCTCCAGTTTATTTCAAATTTTCACCTCAGCGGTATGTTTACAGTCACCCCCATTATATGTTTGTTCCTCAGACTTTGGGAGATAGGATTTCACATTTAAAACAGCAGGGATATATATAGTCTGTGTGTGTTATGATTTTTAATTTTTCTTGGAAATATGATAAAATGAAAGATTTAAACTCAGTTGTGATGTTTGTTTTCTGAGTTTGTTGTATTCTTAATCTTACATACAATTTGATGTGCAGTAGGGTAATTACAGTCAGTAACACAACAATGTATATCTAATTGATGTTTTATTAGAAAATGACAAAACTACATGTTTCAGCCAATGTTGGCCATCATCAGGTTTTTCATCTGAAAGATTTATATACTGTGAAAGTATTTATACAAAGTATGAAGCCATGTATCGATGTTGAGATCTCATCATCGAGGATTTTGAGCTAAACATGGCTTACAGCCTGAGTGTGGAGCCTAGTGTTTAGTGAGCAAGTGGGGGGGTCACGTTGTAGGTCAGCATCCTAGTTTGTTCTCGTCGTAGATGCCATTGTGGGTTACTTAGCATAACGCCTCTCCTTCGTAGCGATCTGTTGTTCCTTCTTGGGTTCTTAGTTTGTAGGCTTGGTGTAATGGTAGTTTCTGCAGGAGAAGAAAAGAAAGTGAGTGTGCATGAGTGTATGCATTCAAAATTATGTGCAGTCCTTGTAACATAGCTCTTCATTAATCTTTTTCACACCCATACACTGATGTCAGTTTTGTACGTAAAAATCCGACTAGTGCACTAATATATGTTAATAACACTTTATTCACACTGTTGTACTCCTACATGTTTCAGCCCTCAAGGGGCCATCCTCAGGGCATACTGATACATTTCGTGAGCAGGGTCAACAAAATGCATCTATCATACTCCCTGATGGCTAAAACATGTAGGAGTGTAACAGTGTGAATAAAGTGGTATTAACATATATTAGTGCATTAATTGGCTTTTACGTAAAATAGCTCTTCATGTTACAGTTTTTTGTTTCCTTGTGTTGCAGAGAAGGGATACTGTATGCGTGGTGACTTGTGTCCTTATGACCATGGAAATGACCCAGTTGTCTTAGAAGATGTCGCCTTGTCGCGTGTGCTGGCATTTGGCCCTAACCACCCTCCATCTCATCCATTAGCACCACCCGGCACTGGACCATCCACTCCTTTAAATCCTGGTGGTTCACAGGCACCAACTACAACAGAAGTAACAGATGGACTGGTGGAACATGGTGCAACTCAAGGAATTCCCCTAGAACCTCCACCACACCACCTCCCACATCCAGTGCCACATCCTCACATGCGGGGACCACACCCTGGAAATATGGGTATGTTTCATACAATATTTCAGTTTTAATGTCAAGCCGTTGTGCGTAATGAATTACTAAGGATGTAGAGCACCCAAATTTTCAAACATACACAACTTAGCTGTAATACAAACTTCAGTTTTGAACTGTTCTAAACTTTGAATAGATACAGCCTTTTGGCATTGCACTTGTATGGTGATGCATGGGGTAATGTTGCAGAATACAATCCAGATGCTCCAAGCATGGAACCAAGGATGATGTGGGGACGTCAAGCATTCCGTGGTGGGCCAGGAGGTATTTACACCCTTAAGTAAAATATGAATGTATAGTTATGTATCAGAACTGAAATGTCATAGATAACAAATTTGTTTCCAGTTAATAATTAAATTCTGTTTGTGTATATTCCACAACATTGAAACTGTGTGAAAATAATTGACAAGTACACAATTTCTGAGGGCTGGCTATGAAATTTTAAAGAACATCATGTTGGTAGAAAGTGGGATATTAGTGGTGAAGTGCTGCCTGCTGATGTTGAAGCTGCAGAACACTATATTACAGGTCAGTGTGGGTACTGTTCATTAATCTGGAGCATTTGATAATTTGGCATTTGTCAGTTTCCATGTATGTAGGATTTAAAAAAATCTACTCTAATAGATTTGTTTTTTAAGCTCTTGAGTTATGGGCTGTCCCAGAGATACTACCCCAGCACTTTCGTTTTGTGCAGTCCACTAAATGAGCCTTGCATTACAGTTCAGTAAAGTATTGTTTTACTTTTGAGATAATACATTTTCAAGTAGAATTCTTGTTTATGCTCATACAGTCATCTTTTGTTGTATGTTACGGAAGGAGAAAGGGGACAGTGTCGTAGAGTCTTGTAGTTGGCAGTGTCTTTCGTTATGGTCTTTTGCTGAAATAAGTGTGCCCCTTTTACACAACATACCTCAGCAAGTGAATTTTTCATATGTTGAAATACATCGAACACAAATTTGAAGTCAGACTCATACTTGTGTTAGAATGACATTGCCCAGCTTGCTGTTTCTTTTCAACCTGTGATCACTGATGTATTTTGAAATGTACAGAAATGTTCTGTTCATCATTATAAAATGTTGTGTACAATGGGTTGAGCTCTTCGTCCATGCACCAAATGTTAAACTTGCATTTTGTTTGCACTTTCCTCATTGGATTTCTGGCAAGTGTCATTGTGTTACCCTGTTACAAACACCTTGAACTACCTGCATTAGCAGTCCTGTGGGAATCATCATGTTGCAGGCATGAGAGTGGGAGGAATGATGAGAGGAGCAATTGGGCGCCCAGTTCTGTACAATCCGCAACCACAGCGAGAGCTTATCAGTGTGCCTGTGACAGACCAGACTCAGAACTACCCTACTGGTTACAAACGTGACCGACAGCCTGCTGAAACCAACAGTTATACTCCAAATGTAGAGGTGATCTTATCATATTAAGGCTCTTGTGTTTAAACAGGCCCTTTTGAAACTATTTTATCAGAATGGGCATTTGTATCTGTGATGAAAGTTTATTAACACATCTGTTGATAACAGCTGAACAAATTGTTGTTAGAACATCCTGTCATTGTAGCCAGACTGCATGTTTTAAGCATGTAAACACCAAAACAAACCGAGAAAATCTTGTTTTATTATATTTTACATCCATCTTGTATATCAAAGTGAAGTTTTGCTGTTAATGCTCATACCTTTTCTTGGATCAGTTGCCATAATTATGGTTGTGCATTGTTTGACTCCCAGTTGTTTACCCCACAATTTCCTTGCTAAATTATCCAGACAGTTTTGGACATCAATATTATGCTTGTTTTGACGCACTGGTTTTAAGCATAAATCAAGAGGTGAAACACAAGAGCATTTACCTTTTTTTTAGTGGAAGATTTAAACATATGAAAGTGGGAGCAGTAGTTATATACATTATTCTCTGCACGCCATGTGACCTAAATGAAGGTATATAGGAATAGCAAATAGCCTGTGGGCACTTTGTAACTTTATTCCATTGGGGCACATTTTGACAATTATATTGGCATCATTGTCAGCGTCTTCTAAGCTATCACAGGTTCTACGTATACATATGTTTGGCAAACATTGCCATTATACTACTGCACCTGTTGTGATATTATTGTTGGCATATACCACTATTTTCCACCATTCATTAATATTATTGAGTGTAGAAATAAGAATCATGTCTACCAATTTTGTATGGGAAACTGATTATAAATCATCAGTAACAAACATGGTAATGCAAAATTTTGAGGTAAGAGTAAAAGTTTGTGCAGTAGGAAATTAGACTTTATGAGGGGTTAAATAGACCTTGCTTACTCTTCTTCAGACCAAAAATTCTCCTCCATCAAAGAAGAAGTCAAGTTTCGACTTTGCTCGCTTGGGTCCACGTCACAAGAACCCAAACAATTGCTCTTTGGAACTGAAGAAAGTACCACGTGGATTGAACAATATCACACACCTGAACAATCACTTCTCCAAGTTTGGGAAGATTGTAAATATTCAGGTGAGTGCAGTGGCTGTCATGACTAATGTTTTCTAACAATATGATGAAATTAACTTAAAGATGTAAATGTGTTTTTGCAGGTTTCATTTGAAGGAGATCCTGAAGCTGCCCTTGTAACATTTTCAAGTCATGCAGAAGCAAATGCTGCATACAGAAGTACTGAGGCTGTATTGAACAACAGGTTCATTAAAGTGTTCTGGCACAACACTGCTGAGGTAATTGTTATTTTCTTGATGTGACTGTGAAATTATGTAGATTGACTTGAGTACAGAATGCATAATTGCCATCACTCAGTGTTTTGGGTTTTGTTACTTATTGGCACCTATAAAGCTGCAACCCATTTTGTGATGTAGAAATTCACCAGCTCTTTCTTTATTGTACAGTACATTCATTAATGTGTTCTGTGATTAAACACAGTCACTGTGTTATTAAGCATGAATTTTGATTGCTTTTCCCTTAAAATATTTTTGTAAGTATAATATTTTCAGTGAGTTTTTTTTGTGTGTGTGTGTGTGTGTGTGTGTATGCATAACACTCAGCCAGTCTTGGGTTTTATGAATCCACTTTATTTAGTTTTTAAACTCCCCAGTTGGTATGTTCTTGTGATCATGAGCATGGTTTACTCACTCTTATTTAAAAATTGTAATTTTGTCCGGTATGGGACAAAGTGTGGTGTTACTTAACACACTGGATGTTGTTCTTTCACCACTCTTGTATGACAAACAGATGTGTTGGGCTTCGAATATGATTGTTTTTATGTGCTTCGGTATTGTCACCTTAGTTTTTGGAGGTACGTAACTTAATGGCACATAATTTTTGCCTATTTGTTGTATGCTACTATATGTCATTTCTCTTTGAACCCTGTCAGATTTCATGTGTACTGCAGTGCTGATGAAGGTTTTAATTATGAGGGATGTGGAGCTGTGTAGATTGGTATATGGCTTTTAATTTGTGGATTGGTCCAGGTTATATTTTCAACTCTTGTAGTTAATTTTTAATTTTTCAGTAGCCATTTGCCTGTTACTACCCTTAGACTAAATGTGATCTCAGGTACATTTTGTAACAAGTTACTGTTTTTGTGGTGCCCATTGATTGAGGATAACCCAATGTAAGGGGTCCATCAGGTTTGATGCTTCTTTGCATGAAAATGAAAACAGAGCCAGCTTCTAAAATGTTGTGCATCTTTAAGAAATCAGACAATGGACAAAAGTCCCAGAAGAGAAGATTGTTTCAGTTAACTTTTGATATGCTGTGTCCTGTCATCTGGATTTCTTGACCCTTGAAGCTGGGACCGCAAGTTTGTCCTGAAATGTCGGCTCATAATTACCACACTGCATTGTGTATTATCTCAGAAGGGCATAGATCTCACATGATCTGGCAATACAGGCCTTGGTTTGGCTGCTTGTGGTCTGGTTCAGAGCAATGTGGTTTGGTGCAGTCTGGTTTTGGCGCTTTATACATGAATTTGAGACAACCCCATGTATTTAAGTGCCAAATTTATAGGAAAAACCTCATCTTGCATTCGATTAAATATGTTATATTTGGCGATATTTCCTCGCTTTGTGGGATTTTGGATGTATAACATGCTTTGCTTGATGACATAAAAGTATTGTGTATGAATGGTTGTGTTAGGTTTTGGCAGGGAGCTAAGTTTTTATTAATGAAAGGACTTCTTTGTTTTGTCTCGAATCCTTGTATAGTGAGAGGTACTACATGCTTTGCATGGGAATGTATTAATGTTGCAGGGAAAACAAGAGAATGTCCCACCTCCAAGACCTTCTGTGAAGGACCGGCTGGGTGTACCAAATCCCATTTCCAGCAGTAAGGTTCTAAATGCCTTACAGGCCAAAGCACCTCTTGCCCTTAAATCTGAAGCTGTGGAAAAGGTATGGATAATTGTGGCATGCATAGATTATGCTTTACTTGAATGGGTTGCTTGGCTTCATGTAATGGGTTCCATCTGACTGGTGAAAATTCTCAGTTGGTGGCAGTATGAACTAGCAGGTATACACACTTTGTAAAATTTGAATCAAGATATTTCTGTTTCTCTGAGGTTAAAATTGCGCAGTTGAAAATATTCCATTAAATTTTACAAAACTTTGATCACAAAGTTTTGTAAAATTTAATGGAATATTTTCAACTGCGCAAAGTTTTATCAAAAACTCCAAACAGAAATGTCAAGAAGTGGAAGGTTTTGATGTACATAGTCTGTTCATTGTCTCGCAGCCACTGACTCTGGCCGCATGGTCTAAGGCATGTATTGTCTTACACTGCTCAAACACTGGGACTACAAGTTCAAATCTCTTGAAGAATGCATGTATACCTGCATTGTTAGTTTATGTTGTCCTATATTGTTACAAGACTTGCAGTTGAGGAGTTCCTCACCTAGGATTTCAAATGAAATATCTGTAAGCAAAATGTACAAACTTCGAAAGTGGGAGACTTTGGGTGTACCAGCCTGTAATCACCCTTGAGTGGAATAAATTGCATATCACACTTTGCTCTGTCAGTTGCACATATTATCAGATCACTGAAATGTAGACAATAGTAAAGAAGGGTAATTCATAAACATGACTGTCAAGGAGCCTGTTTCTATTCAGTTATCTGCTGTACTATGAGTGTAAGCTGCATTTCAAAATGTGTAGAACAGTATGTTTATGCATACTTTCCACAGTAGTGTCAAAGCACTGAGCATATTTGAGGTGGAAGAGGTATATCTTTTTATTTTGTTTTTAGATGCTTTGAAAATGGGGTTTTTTTTTTCCCCTCCCCCACTAAATGAATACATTTCACAGTTTTCTGTAATGCCTGACAGCTGCTAGATTGATTTCTGGTGTAGTTTTGTGAGGTGGTTATTACTGTTTCCACAGGGTGGGCAAGTGCAATTCAACTTCTGTTCCTGTGCTTTTTGTTTCCTTTGTAGAGGAGTCGCTTCATCATTATCATTGTTACTGCCACTTTTGTTGTTGTTTGTCTTTGTTATGTTTTGATGCTATATTGTCATATATACTGACTGTGTAATTAAATATACCAGAAGTTATTTTATCTTGATCACTCACATTACTACTAGATACATCACTATTGTCATCAGAATCAGTGTTTAGTAATAATCCATGTTATATTTGAAACCTTATATGCAGCCACAGTATAGACACTCTAAATCCTCAGAAATTATGTAAGTATCATGTACTTTATTGTTTGTTCTTTCCTCTGACAGTACATATAGAATGTACATACAAATTCACAGGAATTTAGAAGTTCAGAGAAGCAACTGTGAACTATGTGTCATGTATAGAAAGAACTCAACCCGCTGGATATTACATCTGGTTACATAGGATATGATGCCAAAACAATGACTCAGAGAACTGTATATTGGTGAGATTTCAGTTTTTCTGGTGATGAAGATTTATACTGTGGTCTTCTTGGGTTATAACGCCATGTTGTTTGGTAGGTGGTAACTTACATTTTGGAAGAGCCTGCTTCCATTTAATAACCTGGAGAGGCAGCAGTACGTGAACGTGAAGTGTTGTTGTCATTTACCCCACTACATGTTGTTGTAACCTAGAAGACCATAGTATGAAAATTATTTATTGTAGATAAACCCTATGGTTATTCCAGGTTATAATGTCAGGCAACAACTTGACAAAAACAGTGTACATACCAACAGCCCTGAAGAAACAGGAGAATCCTATTGTCACTTCATCCAGTATTCAGGAGAACTCCAAAGCTCAAGTAAGATTTCAGAGGGCACTACCATTCATGTGATTTGTACAGGTATATTAATGATTGTGCTGTCAACACAAATTCATTGTATTATCCCATACCTCTCCAGCACTTCTGCCTTTGTGGTTATCAGAGAACAGGCTAGTTTACCACTGTGGTAGCAAGACTGTTGTAATACCCATGATTTGACATTGGTAATGATATGAAGGAATGCATTACTGAGTTACTCAAAGTAGGATTTAAAACTTCTGACACACAGTGACTTAATACTCCATTTGATTGGATATTAACAAGCTGGGCATACAACTGTGGCTGATTTTATTCCAGAATATTGTGCCACCTTTATTAATCACTAACAAACTCTAGCAAACCCACAGACTACCTGTTGGCTGGGTCCGTATGATGGGTGTTCCTGAGAAGGGGTAGAGGAATCTACTTAGAAAATCAGAATTTACTCGGTGGGAGTCCAATCTAATAAATAAAGAGGAAAACATTTAATTCTATAAAGTTTAGTACTAATAAAATGCCAATAAAAGTCTTCTGTTGTACGATGACAATTCTGTATGTAACTTAATGTAAGAATTGAAAACTTGGGGAAAACCAGTTGAAAACCCAAGATATGTACGAGGAAACAAATTCAGGCAAATATTCAGCCATGGTGAAAGACAGTGGCATCATCCTGGTCGTGAGTGGCACAGCATTCACTAGGAGGGTATCATTAAGCTGTCACATAGGACTTCTGCAGACAGTTTTGAGGAGTTCGAAAGCTTTCTCTGATGAAATCATGTACCAATGATATCTGTTGCTTCTGAAACAAGATGACCAAATATGGTTATGCTAGCTTTGGGGGATGCTGCAAGAAACACAACCTTGAGATGGGTGGCTGAATCCATAACCATCTCCTTTCAACTGACTGCCAAAGGTTGAAAGATATTTAGCTATACTGTGTATATAGCAATTATGCAACACTGTATGAATACTGCTTATTGCAGTTTATAACATGTTGGCAAATTTATGGACAACAGTGTGACAGTTTTTTCAAGCAACAGTTACCATTGTTTTCACCATAATACAATTGTGGGAGACTTATGGTCATTGTTGCATGCGTATCCTTTACAGATTCCCCATGTCCAGGATTTTTTATGCCAGCACAAGACCCTGGCATATGTCTTGTCCTCACTGTCGAGTTCCGTCATGTGGATGTTTCTCTGACAGTGTTGTTCAAGCATACTATAAGTTATTGCACAACATTCTTCATAATTGATTTCATTTGTTGTTTTAGGCATATTGTACTGTGTTTGTCAGGTACTGACATTTATTCACCCTGCCAACAATGGGTAATGCTGTATCACATTATTGCCCACAGTGCCAGCACATGATCTATCACTGCGTTGCCATTTTTGTCCTCTGAAATTACTGGTTTGATTCACACTTATTTACTTTTTGAAGGGTTGCTTCTTTGTGTAGCTGAGTAAATTATATCTCTGCTGTTACAGGCTGCAGCTGCTATCAAGAAGACACAAGAAATTTTGGCTGTGAAGGAAACACTCAAAAAGAAACAGGAGGAAAAAAGAAAAGTATGTAATGAGAGTGATGCTTTCAGAATGACCTAACAGCAATATAAGTGTTCAAAAATTGCAATTCTCTTCTTCCGTATAAGGCTCTTCAACTGTGATGTGTATGTTTCTATTCATGTTGTTGTGTTTGTGACATGTATTTAATGAGTCACATTACTGTAGTCACTATAGTGACTAAGCTATGGTCTGGTTGGTTGGGGTTCAAATCCCGGCACAAGCAGATGACTTTTATCTTCTCCATAACATCTAAACTAGTTCTGGGGCCAACAAGGATCATATTCACTGGGCAGCAGGATCTTCTTCTCACAGTGATAAAGTGGCCAGTTTGTGATGTTTACTACTCACCTTTGTCTAATGCCGAGGTTAATAATGAAAGGAGGGACAGGGCCAAGTTTACCTTTTACGTTTTTATTTACCAGAAATTCACACAGTGAATTGCAAGTAGCCTGTGTCATATGATAATAGGTTGTGTGTATTTTGGAACATCTTTGTTGTACATTATTTTGTTTCTTAAAATTCTCATGAGAAAATTACATTTTAAATGATCTCAAATTTTGGAATATGTGCATTCTCTCCCTGGGGTTCTTATTGAAATCCAAGAAAGCACTGGTTATTCCATTTCAGGAAATGTGTAAGAATATACTTGGGATAATTTATTCATTCCTCTCAACATTTTACCTACTGGTAATGTGACTGAGCCAGTGTCATAGGAACCACAAACCCTTCCACTTTTTGCTCTGATACATTGTGGCTGGTTTCCTGTTTTGTGTAATTAATGTATGTTAAGAAGTGGCACAGCCATGCTGGAAAGAAAAGAGCAAATGCATGATTTGGGGTGACATTAATAAAGGTATGTTTTGTTTCTTCATGACACATGTGTTGGAGAGTCTAGGGATATACAGTGTACTGTGAATTACACATACATCAGCTAGATGTCCGAACAATCGTGTGCTTCCAGAATACCTTGAATTGTATTATTTTACTTATAATTCCCATGAAATTTGTAACCTTTATGAAAATATATTTAAGTTAACAATAGAAGGAAATAGAGCAAGGTTAAGAAATGTTAATGACAATTTAGAGACCACCATGTCCAGTAAAGTGATGATTTCTTGGCTGGAAAGCAGAAAATCTATGAAGGTTGATGCAGGCTTTGTCAAACCTATACAAATCAGGAGACATGCCGTATTTACTCGTATGCAAGACCTGGTTTTTTTTGCATAAATTTTGAGCTTAAATATGTGAGCTCGTCTGAAATTCATATAAGAAACCAACCACACCATGCCGCACAAAATGATATCGCTCTGAACCGGACAATGTGGAGCTAAACCAAGGCCTGCATCACCAAATTGCCATATGTGTAGATGAAGAAGGACAAAGCATGATGCAGTTGTCTGATTCAATCTTATTTTTTTGGACATCATCTAACTTTCTCAAGAGCACAATCTTATTTTTTGAACATCATCTAACTTTCTAAAGAGCACAACATTCCAAAAGCCAACTCTTTCCATTTTCAGGCAAAGAAGCACTTGCCAAGGTGGGCCCTTTAGATCAAGCTATTCTGCCACTGGGTAGCACAGAAACAGTAAATTTGTTAAGATATGCACCTGAGAACAGATCTATTCCAAGGGTAGTAACAGGAAAGTGGATACTGAAAAATTAACTACTAGACTCAAAAATAAAACCTGTACCAATCCACCAATTAAAAACCATAAAAAAGAGCCATGAACTCAGACCGATCAAACAACAGACAACACAAAAATCCAGAACATGCATATTTAAAATGCTTAAAATCACTAACACCATCTGTGGAAAAAACTGTGAATATTCTTCATGGGTTCAAGTAAGTTAATAAACCAAGGAATGGAAAGATCACATATTCAGTGTCGATCAGAACAGTATGGCAGCATATCTCACCAGAAGTGACTGTGAAGCGTTTTAAGTAGGGCTGTATGTCCAATGCAATGGATGAGACAGGTGGTGGGTGTGTTGGGGAATGGCAGTGAGGAGGATGGGAATGTTAGGAGTTACTGTGAGGAAGATGAAGGCACTGACTGTGAAGATGGAGACAGTGACACTGATTGGTAAAGGCAGTTAGAATCTGTCATGCTTTGTGTAATACTGTATGAAATTAATTTTAAAATATTTTCTCTTAGCAGACATTTTAGTTTTGGGGGATCATCTTGCATTCGGGTAACTACAGTAACCTTTGCATGAAAGGAATTGGTTTAAATGATGTAACATTCCCACAATGCTGCCCCCCCCCCCCCCCCCCCCCCCTTCTTCCCTTTTCAAATAAATTATAGTAGGTTATTTTTTTATTTTTTTTTTTTTAGTTTTGTTTAAAATAGTGTTA
>Ga0123355_10002402_pt1 | contig 26476 bp, 20 predicted proteins | sample TergutEmb28metaG_3_FD_89872 | JGI IMG/M metagenome (GOLD analysis project Ga0123355, IMG submission 89872) | Embiratermes neotenicus P1 segment gut microbial communities from Petit-Saut dam, French Guiana - Emb289 P1 | ecosystem: Host-associated > Arthropoda: Insects > Digestive system > Gut ...
ACCAGCTTATCCTTTGCCCTTTTATCCATTTTACTATATTTTCTCCTTTGCTCATCTCTTCTAGTTCTCGATTCGTCCGACTTTTCCATTCCCCGTTTTCATATTTAGGACCGTATATTCTTCAAATATTTTCCTTTCAAAAATTAGCGGAGCTTGTTCTTCTTTCTTCGTCAACGTCCATGCTTCCGCTCCATCATGTAACAAATTATGTAAAGAAAAAATCAAGTCGGTTCCCTAAACGTCATTTATGTGTAGGCCTAATTTTGACACAGGACAATGCTCAGTAGTGACCATCTATTCAAAGACACGTTCAATATATCAACAGATGCACATTTTCATGCTATTTTGCCCATTTTTCTTTCTGAAAAAGAAACAAACAGTTTTTACTATACCACCATTCGCGCACATATCCGTGTTTCGTGTTTTGCATCATTTGACCGACTGTCATGAAATTTGGTTGAACAACGTGCCAACGCCATGCTTTTTAATGTCGTAAGATCAGTAACAACAGTACGACCTTCACGCGCACTTGTGAGGCAGTTGCTACGCGTATTTTGGGGTTCTGAAACAGAGTATGGCAATAGACCCTGGAATAATATGCGACGGGTTTTCAATGTAATGTTTCAGTGTGATGTCAAATAACATGTTTGTTACGGCAACTTTCTTGAGCTTTCGGTATTTGGGTGATAACTAATGAAACATGGAGGGCAAGTATGTGCAATTTGGTGTGGGGGTAGATATTCCATACAGGCTACCTATCTATATGCCTACTCTTCGGTGCATTTATGTGTACGTTTATATATATATATATATATATATATATGTGTTTGTGTGTGTGTTTGTGCACGCGCGCGCGCGTGTTTCAATTACCTACATGGCGCCAATGCGAAACTTTGTGGCTTTGGGGCTATATTCGACATACTCATCGAAAATAGGATCTCCTGTAATGCATTTCTCACACATAATAATTATAATAATAACAAACCTGTATTATTGGGGGAAAAAAACGTTACATTGCCTGTTATAGCCACACAATAGCTGTAACATTATATACCCAAGAAACATGGTCTGTTTCAAGGATTATAATTGTAAATACCCTGTATAAAGTTAATGACTACTGGTACAACAAACAACTACAAATAATAATAATAATAATAATAATAATAATACACTAGCAGTTGTGTAGACCTGGAGGGCCTTACGAATTCGTCATCGAACTGCTTGTTTTATATAAAATTTGTTGTCATTGGATTGCATATTTCTATGCTACTGTATTGTTCGATTTCCATATGCCCTATTTATGTATTTTGACACTTTTTTGAAGATTCGGACGAAGGTCTAGATGCCATTTGTGTTGACTGTGTTAAATAGCAGACGAATAACGGAACGGTTTATTTTGATCTAAATATATTTTTCGCAGCTCTCATGGGGTCAGTATTTATTCTGTATTTCAGACATGTAGACAATGTAGACAATGTTACTTTGCCGTGAGATCTTCTTCGGTTGTAAAAACCCTTGAAGCTTTTGCTTAGTAACTGACTTAACATCATTCCCTCTTTTAGTTGCCCTCCGTTATGTGACCGTTGATTACACTCGAGGTCCAACATTAAAACATCAAAGGTGTACTCCACATTAATTAAATTGTACGCAAAGCCTGTGTTAACTCTCGATTCTGCTTCTAATCCTTTGACTTAAAAGAACACTTTTTAAGAGATCTGGTTGAATTCTTTTCCAAATTAACATCAAAGACGCGATTATGCCAGCATACAAACCTTAAAATTGCTTGATTGAATCAAGTATCCCTTGTCTTGCAGTCCTGCCACAGAAATAAGCCCCTTTGTTAAGTTCAGAAGAAAGTGGAAGGTCTAAGGTACAGTGGGCATCGTGGTTTGATGACTTCATCACCTCAGTGTTTGTGTGGATTTAAAACGTACGTATCCAACTATTTTCACTGCATTGATCACTGGATGCTGGCATTGATTTTGGCAATGTCAGAGATATGCCCGTTCTTTCAGAATTCAACGGGTAAATATGACAGTTCGCCATATCTAAAACAGAAATACTTTCGTGTCATCAGTAATACCACCTAGGCGGTCCTACTTTAATTGGAGCGAAACTCTGAAATTGCCATTGTCTTTGCCCTGTACCCGTTCATCTTCCTTTTCCATCCGTACCGTAATAACGGTTTGTCCATGAAAGGCTCACACTGACGGCACGGTCGAGTCTACAGCGCTCTTGCTTCATATTCCGGAGTCCTGGTTTCCTATTTTGCCCTGAGACTGACTGTCTTGACTAGTTTTCTTTGACTTTCTTGGTCCCTCCACGTATCTACCTGGAATTGGTCCACGATCCTTTCCTTCAAGATCCATTCGAGTTCATTAATAACTAATGATCCTACCATTCGACGCTACGTAATCTTCAGAAATTGATGGGCATACTTAAATAAACGAAGAAGAATAACAAGGTAACGGATGGTCCATATAACGTCAACTTGCACCACCGAATTGTACGTTGAAGCTGTAACCAGTCAATCCACTTCGACAGTCCGTCCCAAATCATAGTGTGTTTTCAAGCTGTGTGTGGTAAAGATGTGTACTAAAATAATTTAATGTGTTCTAAACTTTTTCTTTTTTTCTTCTTTCTTTCTTTCTTGTAGAACGTAAAATGATACAGAGGTTACGACAAACTATTTTTAACTTCCCATAAGTTGGCAATAACTAGTATCAAAACAGGTATGTATGGCTGTGGTGTTGAATACTTCGTTTTGCGCATCATAAGTATAACGATGCGGCGATATTTTAAGGTTATTTTTGACAACTTCACTGGGAATGTAACCTGCAGTTGTGAACATTATGCACGTTCACAGAAGTAGATCGTTGGATTGTATGATACAGTATGCTAGTGTAAGAGGACCGTTGAAAATTCAGCGGGGACTTTTTGTGGACGAAAGCATGAACATACGGAGGTCGTCGGACAATCAAAGTCATGTGTCAGTTAATGAAAGTCTCATGTAGGCGAAAGTATTCGCATGCGCATGTCGAGGCTGGGACACTGCGTGTATCTTATAGGAGAAGAATCTGGGTTCCTTAACTGCTTTCGAGAGCGCCATATTTATGATCATGAGTTCCTTGATTTCGTTGTGCACTAATTTCGCAATGTCTGCTACAGCGTTCTTTACGTTGTTCTTGCAATGTCGAATACAGTGGCGTAATTTGGAACAGCAGAATAACGCTGCAAATCTCATTAAATCCTCCGGAAATCGTATATTTCTATGTCTGATTCAGCTCTGAGACATATACAACATATTATAATGAGCATTTCCTCTCTTGTATTTATTACTGTCAATTATATTTCTTTCTCTTGTGCTATAGAAATTCATCCTTTGCTAATACCCACACATCAACTGTTCATCAAAGCGTAATACAAAATGATCACATGAAACAAATGAGCCTCTACCGGCCTGTCTGCTTATAAGAGACATTAATTTCCAGCAATAGGAAGTATGAGTTAACGTTTGTAATTTCTTTGTACTTTCAGCCTTCCTCACACTATTGCTGCCTGACTTTTAAATCAGCGGCGAACTAGAAAGGATATTTTATGAACGTACCATAAGGTTCATAACACACAATCTGCACGATAATCTATCAGTTTTTTAAGCGGTAAAAGTGTAAATTTATATTCTCTAGTTATAAAGGTGGAAACGTGTTTGCGGTACTGGCTTTCGTGACTTCTTCGTAGCCTTCTTCAGTTTGCTTCGGTTTTATTTGGATATCTTGAAAAGACCAATACCATTTTCTTCCAAATCTCAACCTGCTCATCATCCATGAAGATTGTATCTCATTTGACGTGAGTAAAACATATTTCTTAATAATCTCACGAATTGAATTCTGGGCGTGACGTTTGATGTATGTACATTTGATTATTTGCTGGCATAGTGAATTGTTCGATTGCGGGTGTGGAAGCGTGGTTCGCCACAGTTCGAGAGGACCGTATGTGCACTGTGTGCTCGCCTCTCTGTGTAGGACTGCCCAGAGTGATGTCTCTTGTTCATGAAATTGCGAAACACTCTGTCAAAGAAATTGTTCTTTTCTTTCTCCCTGCACCTCACATCGCGCAGTTGCATTTTTATTTGTAGGCAGTTTTGAGCTTTTTGCGCTTGTGTAGCTGAGAATTCCCGCTACTGGCACATTTTGATTGTTGAAGGTGAGCCCACTACCTTGCCTCTAAACGCTGGGATCTGATTAGCCACTGACGCAGCGTCGTTTCCCAGAAGAACGAAATTCGTAATTCTGGTAGTTGCTTGTATGAGAGTAAATATAGTTGTACCACTGTTGTGGAGGCAGCCCAGTTTTTTGCTTCACAGGAAGCTTTGTCGAGTCCGGACTCACAAACGTATTTCTTACGGAGTGTGTGGGTCAGTGTGATGACACATGCATACAAAAGAATTCGCGTGTGAGGAATTTGAGCGTTGTTGTTCTTCGCATCCATATAGAGCACAGGTCCTTAGCATTCCGCGCAAACTGAGTAAAACAGAAGACAAAACTCTACGTCAGGGAAAGGACAGGTCTTTTTACAAAGGAACAGATCCAGCTGAACGGTATTGTACATTGGTGAGGCCAGAGGCCACCATAACTTAAAGGAACAATTTTTGTGTTCCCCATTGCATGTGATCCAATTGTAACGGAAAGTTCTGGGGAATCCGTTCTTCATAATTTCTTTCAGGTGCTGCATCTATAGAGAAATACCAGCAGGAACCATGTATATGTGAAGAAAGCCTTAATCCTTACTCTTCCCTCATTGTTATATGATTGTGTAAAAACTAGAGTTATTAGTAGTTATTATTGGGATTACAAGGTCGCTGCAGTAAGTCGTAGTCAGAGGTGCTGGTGTATCGGTTGACATTACAATCTCTAACTGCTAAAAAAAAAAAAAATCATAGGCGACATATTCTGTAAAATCCTGTTTTGAAGTATGCCTCAAGGTTTCTGGTATACTGCGTGTCCGGGCTAGAGGTATACAAAAATACATGCTTATGTTTTAGTACCTAAAAGCTCTATGAAATTTATGTTTTCGACAGTGTACAGTGTAACTCAAAAAGATTTTTATGCACGTCCATACACTTCAATGTGGGCACCTGTTGTAGCTCGACAGATATCTAAACGATATTCATATTCCAGCAGGTCGGTGCCCCGCCTCACTTCCACAGAGATGTTACCACATTTCTGACTTTTCCTGGACTTTTCCTGGACGTTGGGTCGGAAGAGGAGGACCTACTGCCTGGCCCCCTAGATCTCCGGATTTGACACCATTAGACTTTTTTGCATGGGGGTTAATTAAGGACGCTCTGTGCAGGAGAAAAGTTCGAGATCTGGCTGATTTGAGACAACTTATCATTGAAACAGTTGAGCTTATAACACCTCACATGCTGATAAACACGTGGCAAGAGCTTGAATATCGTGTAGATATCTGTCGAGCTACAACAGGTGCCCACGTTGAAGTGTACGGACGTGCGTAAAAATCTTTTTGAGTTACTCTGTACACTGTTGAAAACATAAATTTCATAAAGCTTTTAGGTACTAAAACATAAGCATGCATTTTTGTATATCTCTAGCCCGGACACGCAGTATAATGTTGGCCCAATAGGGCCTGTGCTCCATGGAAATAAAACTATAAATAGTGCCCACCCAGTATCTGGAAGGTTGATGCGAGGATTAGTACCTTCGGGGGATTTCGTACTCGATGTTTCTTAAATGTCAGTCACTAATGTCGTATGGTGTGCGTAACGAAGCAATTCTGCGCCGTCCAGTGTAGGTTCTTTACGTTTTGTCTGATGACGTAACTGTGAGAACTGTGCAACTTTAATTAGAACACGTCTCTGTAGCGCAATGGAAACAACAGTGTGGCGTCCGCACGGCGCTTGCATAGCCCGTGTTTGTGACCAAGAGTTTTCATTCGTCCCATGCAGACAGTTAATATTTATGAATTACTTTACTTTCGTCGTAATGTATCGCACTCGTCATGCTGCTAAACTAACAGTTGCAAGTACGAAATGGTATGCCGTAGAATGCAGTTTGGATGTCTGTATCTTTCATCCGGTGGCTGTGTGAGACACATAATTGATGCGTTTTTCTTTGTAGCTTGTGGTAGTTGATGCTGCTTTGCTGATGTCCTTTGTAATGTCATTTATGTTTTTCATAGTAACAAACAGGTTTGTTTATCAGCCTGAAGGTGTGGGGCCAGCTACCGTATGCAACCACATGATGATATGGCACGAATGTGCATACACATCGCATATGGCAGATATTCAGGTAGCTTGGTACAGAGTAACATGATCTTTTGTTGATCTAATTAATCTTGTAGGCCTACATAGTAAGGAGGAAGATGTGTGATCACAAAAGAAAGAAATTATGTAGATAAAAACGTAGACCTTAACGGATATTTAAGTTTTTGTGCTCCAGTGGGCGTGCACGTCTATATATACGTGATTAAGCGCAGGGCAGTGTTTGTCAGTTTGTCGGCCTCTCGTTACATTGCACAGTGCAGATACCTAATAGCTAAGAATAATTCGGAAATTTGGTGGCAATGAAAGGCAATACAAAATGTGCTTCAGTTGATGTATTGCAATATCTTTTAGGTAGGCGCACTAGTGATTCTGTCTTTTCAAGTTCGTAGGCTGTGTGTCCATTTATAGAAAATAGTGCATCTTGTTGGTTCATATTACACGGCCAATAAAACTTTAAATTTGTCCATTGGAGTCGTGATTGAAGGATGTATCTCAAGATCTATATGAAAATCAAGGGCAAAACCAGTCTCTGTTTGCGTCTATTTGTACATTGCCAGCAGGTGGCAGTCATAATCGTATTTTGGTTTGCAGAATGAAGTCTGAGCTCTCCAATGGGATGTTTCATAGGTTGGCCTAAGAGAAATGTTTGACGTAGCCGTATGCGTATAATCAACCCTACTTACACGTGTGGGTATGGCTTGGCAATTTTGAGAGATGCGTCAAGATTACTGCTACAAAAAACGATAATTATTCTGTCAAGCTGCCTTTATGCTGTGTAAAGAAGACTTGTTCAGTATTATAAACGTGTATTGCGAAGTACTGATCTGAAAAATGTTTGAGTAATGTTTAGTGGGTGCGATTGACTTGAAGAACGTGTGACTTTTTCCGTATTGGTACACACTTTACTGCTAGTAACGCCTGATTAACGTGTGAGACTGTATGGGAGTGCTAGAGAAGACAGTGATCAAACTTCCCTTTGAATTTTCAAAGGGAATTTTTTCCTAGTGCATATTTACTATTCTCGTGTTTGTCACGCACGCACGCACGCGCACGCACACGCAACTCTAATGCGAATGAAATATATAAAATTCATGTGATACTGTGATGGTTGTTGCAGTAGTTCTATCCACTTTGTTCCCTTTTACACAGAGTATGTTTTGGTTGCAAAACCATTTGGTATGTCATCAACATATGACCCGGTTTTGTACCTCTGTAATGCAATTTACACACACGCAAACGCGTAACTTTTATTGAGGCCGTTTTGAATATTTTATTTACGCTGATGCCCACAGCTAGTTTGATGCTGGTATCTGTTATTGACATGTCCCTAATGTGCTGCCAATTGCAGGTTTAATCAGACGCATCAGACCTCATACTTAATTTGGAAAACTCTTTCTCTTTAAAGGTGGAATATAATTTCCGTTTTATGACGTCCTCTGTCACACTTTAACAAATATGAACCATTTGAAATACAGCTCTTTATTAAATAAGGCTAAAGACAGTATTTCACCCTACATTTTTCTGCGTGTTTTACACCATCCTTAGAGGTATTCATATTTCGTGGACAAATACTGAAAGTTTCGCAGTACAGTGTCTCTTTCCTTTCTTTATTGTTTTCAGCTTACAGCTCACATTAATCCTGCAGTTCGACATCATACGAGGGTGTGTCAAATGAAAACCTTGAATATTTTTATCTCGTAATTTATTGCACACAAAAGGTGCACAATGACTTAATTTTTCTATGTAGTCTCCATTGTGCGGCTATTTCGTTCACTGTTACGCGGCGATTTTCCTTCACGATGGCTTCAACTGCTGCAATGGCCTCTGGTGTCACTACTCGGTGTGCCTGACCAGGTCGAGAAGAGACTGTTACAGAACTAATGCCGTTCATGAACTTCCTAGTCCACTCGTACACTTGCTGTAGTGACAGACCTGCATCACCATACTGAACTTTCATTCATCGATGAATTTCGATGGATTTCACCCATTCACTACTTAAAAAACGGATGACAGAACGCTGTTCTTCTTTGGTGCGTGTTGCAAGAGAGGCCGTCAAATTTACACTACTACTGCGCCGTCATGTTGCATTCCTGTATCGTACTGCCACCTGTCGGCCACTCTTCAAACCATGAGTATCATTGTTGTCAACTTACAAGACAATCGAGCTGTGTTTCAAATTCTTATCGCACTTTTAAGGTTTTCATTTGACTCTCCCTCGTAGAATGTGTTGAGTTGTAGATCATTTTTTAAATGAGAAGCGCGAATTATTAGATAGCATGTATGTTAAGAATTCCCTCGCCGTGTGTGGCTTCTTTTACAGTCTGACCGTAAAGAGCTGAGAAGAACGTGGGCAATATTAATTCTGTGTTCCGTTGTCATGCACTTGCTGTCGGTCGGCTTTCGTTAACTTGCTGAACACCTTTCGTCGCAATCGACCCGTTCTGCCACGGGTCGACGTCTTTGCTGAAGTCATTCCTTTGCAGGTCACACATGCTGCAGTGTTATCAATTGATTTATATTTGTACTTAGTGTCATGACTACCGTGCCATATGTGAATCGTCGCTCCGCAGTTAACAGTTTTGTTGTACAACGTTTGCGGAATACGTACTGATGCTCCCCGGTTCACAATCGTGATATTTCGTGTAGCAGCAGTACTGTAGGATCACATTCCTTTTTCAAATGTCGGGCGAATTACTGACTGTCCGGAGTATAATTTTGCGGGGTTCTTGTGATTCCAGGCGCATGTTTAGGTATTTCCTTGCTTAATATTATTACTATCTCCTTCCAAACCCTTAGCGAACACGTGATAACCATTGGTGTTAATTCTTCCCATCTCATTCGACTTTTTGCTGCTTGGTAAGTCCAAATAATAATGATGCCATTAATTGACTGAGAACGTTTATACCAATGTGATATTATTTCTGACGCTCAGCCTACATGCCATCCGATATAGCTGTCACTGTGTCAGTAGAGCTTGAAAGAGAAGAAAGAGTTGCAGGCAGAACATTTAAAGCCTAACGCTTGTTGCTTAGATTTCCAGTCCAACAGATCTATTACTTTCCCACCGAACTGATTGTGTTTATTATTGTTTTGATTTTCTTTTATATCTGTAAAAAAGTTATCACTTAAGGAACATATGCTGTAGACGCAAATTTGTCGGTTGTAACTTCCAGTTTTCGCGTCGTCGCCATGTTTGTAACTCTTGACTTCTGCATTTCTGGACATACAAATTGAATGTCATGCGTAATGTGTAGGTGTATTTGCAGTGTCTTTCCTCACGAGTGTTTTCCGTCCTACCTACAAGACTTCATTATTGACGTCATTAAACCAACAGTTAAAAATGAACTTCCCGATGGGCAGAACTTCATCGTCAGAAAGCTGCATATTTCTCCAACATATTTTACGGTTTATCACTTCAGGACCCTAAAGTAAATACCGGTATTTTCTCTTCTGCCTTACAATTTTGCCACTACTTAACATAGGAAATGAACATTTAGGGCATTTGTCATCCAGTGGCATAATGTTAGCGCGAAGTTTTCTCAACATTGTCCAAGTTCAGAATTTAAAATGGACCCACACCTGCAGACCATGTGGTGATGGTCTAATATTATTTTCTCAGAAGTATACATGACACTGTGGCATAAATTAAGGTACAGTGATTATTCTTTCAACGCCGGCAGTTTGGCGGACGCAATGATACGACTGCACTCTTCAGGTATCAGTTACCAGTTACAGTTTGCCAGTTTACAAAGCACTGACCGCAAGGTTTCACCAGGATTTAAGAAATTACGGCTGCTGTGCTTCTGTAGCACAACTGCAGAACGCTCTGTTCGTGGGTTGCGTGTTGCAGCTATTGCCCTCTAATGTAACCTTGCAATCTTGTAACTGGCATGTGAAATACTACAGGATTCTTAAAATATAATTTTCAAGAATATGATTTGAGTACTAAACATTAAACTATTATTTGTGATGCGTGAAACAGCCTGAACACCTAGCTTAGAAAATATTAATTACGACATACAATTAATTATATGAGCTTCACACATGTAGTTAAATTCTCAGTATCGTACTTTAACTCGTCGTTCTTCCCCTGTCTTATGCGTCTCGATCACAGTACAACGTTACGGAATTCTTCCGAGAAGATGCAGGAAGCTGAGAACTGTGTTCTAAATTCGTTGATTTTTAAGTCCTTCAATGATGCTGGTTTAACAGCATAACTGATATACCGGCGAGTGAGACGAGAATATGTTAATACATTTTGGATGCGGGAGTTGTGGTAGGTAGGTAGGTATATCTTGCCATTCACTGGAGACGGCGAAAAAAAAACTATAAAAATCTGAAGTCAGGTCAGCCGGTAATCCGACCGAGTTACGAAGACGGAAGTACAAATTTAGAGTTTTACCACTACGCCATTCTGTTACTTTCTTTAGCATAAGATAAATTGACTGTAGGTATGTTATTTGCAGTTGGATGTTCTGTGTAATCATACAGTGTTAAATGTCCCCGTTCCAGGCTAGGCTTACCTTCAGCATAAGAAAGACACCTTCGCGGGTGTTTCCACAGTAGATTGTCTTTCGACAACAGAGTAACAGTTTATGTGTGACAGAGAGGTATCATCTTAGGTTTTACTCTACGAGTTGTCAATGGTGTTCGGTGAGTGATTATTTATACCAATGCATGGGACCGATGACTGTAGAATGTGCTATAGGTTTAATGTTCTATTTGTAACACGCAAGAGGACAACAAACCAGCCTCGGTAATCGGTAACTGGATTCTCGGTTTCAGAGCTTCCCTATTTACACATTTGTGTAATGTAGGCATGCTATTTCTGGACAGTATCCAGCCTGCTGTCGTGCATGTGAAACACATACACGCATATATATATATATATATACACACACACACACGAATGCATGCATGCTTACACACACACACACACACACACACACATGTATACGCATGCATATTATGGGGCTATTATCTTATCTTACAGGCATGGGTAGTCACTTCCTGTCGGCTCGTTTATTGTATTAACGTAACCCGCGACCCGACCTCCCACTTACGCGGCGGATGAGGGGCAGCAAGTTGCAAACGATTGTTTTTAGATAAAATGAGGGCCCTGTACGTGTCGCTGTCTCTTTAAGTGGACTCAATCTGTTAATGGTCTTCAGTTCTTAATGTAAAATTGGCACTAACGACGTAATTTTGTAAAGCATAATAAAATTTATGTATGCACAAGCTGAAACGAAATTCGCCCACAAGCTGTTGAAGGCATTATTCCTTCCTAAAAATACGCCGAAATTTTTTACGACGTTTTTAGAGATACTCGGTACTGTCAAATGGCGTGAAGCGTAAATGATCACACTGTGGATGCCTCGTAGCTACAGTAGGTTTTCGAAGAGGCCTCCAGCCGTTTTAAGGCAGACGACAGGCGTAAACTGCTCTAGTTCAGCATTCAGTCTGTTAGCAGACTGGGGCCAAAGCCAATATTCCCGACGATACGAAGCCAAACGTTGACGCTAAAGCGGACTTGATATTTTCGCGCATAGGAGGAGGATTATCCCATGCCTAGAGGTGACTTGGTGGACGTTTAATATACGCGTCACCTGTCCACAGAGTGTTGTTGAAACGGTACACATTCGCAGAATTGTGCTTGCGGAGGACAATCACAGGAAAACACATTTGAGCACCGTGAGTAATGTTATGGAAAATATTGATCGTCACAAAGTTCTTCGACTTTCCTCGGTTGGAGTAGTCCCAATTCTCGTGCGACATAGCGTGAGCTGCAGCGCTCTCGTACCACAGCTGCAATTTTGTCATCTTCAGTGGCTGGTGTTTCTACGGTCCGTGGGTGTAACGTTTCCTGTGACACGGACACGATACGCCATTGTCGAAACACATTAACCTACGAATGCCGTCGACCAGGATAAGGTAGCGGGTGTTCCCTGCGACCAGCTGAACAGCCGCTGTGGGCTAAGAGCATGTCGCTATTTTCGTCATGTACATGTGTATTACATGATTTTTCAAGTATATCAGAGCCATTCTGTCACTGTCCTGAGTACACCTAACAACGCGCTTTGTTATTGTGAAATGTACACTGCTGGGAAGTATGTTACCCCATTTGACGATGACATTTATCTCGATAACTAGACGTCTAAGTACATACGTCGTGTTTTACCTACATTTTTTACTTACATTTTGAAGAGCTTTGGTGCGAATTTAGTTCCACTCTGCTTACACACACACACACACACACACACACACACACAGAAACACGCACAGACACACTCGATGCATTGATTTGTAATTGTTGTTACTTAATTTTAATTAATATAATGTAAGTGGCGTGGTCAAACATTATTGGACACGGGCTGAACTGCAAGGGATATGTTTCTGGCGGGAACGGGATTTTTCTCAACAGTGTCGCGTCTTCATCCTTCTGTGGCCCATGTGTTCTCCTATCCTGTACGTATTAGAAGTATACGGCTGGACTTCGAAGTTGAGTGCTCACCCACTCTTGGGTTGAGGTTAAGAGTGGATGGTACTTTACCCATTCTCTCCGTATGCGCCTTCATAACATGGTAGTTGGATGGGCAACGAAACAGCTACGTTTACTCAGCCGTTCAAAATTGCCTTTACTCCAGTTCATGGTCGCCAGGCATCCGCAAAGACGATGTTTCGGAAATAACTTGCAAAGCGTACGCTCTTCCCATTGATGCTATCAGGCACTCGAAATTATATACGCTTGTACATGTTAGGGACCGATATTTTTGCAGAATTTCTGTTGCGGTTGGCAGCTACTTGAAATTTGCTACGTATAACGCCAGAATTCCTCACCCATATGTGTGGAAGTAAGAACCCTTCGCAAAGCATTTTATGATAGTTTGTGATCTATATTAATTCAAAGTTCACAGTTCTATTTGCAGATTATTAGTCGTTGCCAGTATACCGAACGGGTAAACAGGCCTATAATTTTTTCTTGGCAACTGTTGTTTTACATTTTACATTTTACAAAATAAGTACGTTGGTGAAGATTACATATAGTTGTAGATCATATTACTGCACAATTTAAGGACCTTACATCGAGTGTCGCTGTTGTCGCGCCAACTCGCTTTTCGGAAGGTTGTAATGTATTTGTGTGGTGGTAATTTAGAGCACAAGTGTCGAGATGTCTGCAGTGGTGTCTTTGCCGTACCAAGGTTTGTGAAAATACGTCATTTTGTTTCTTGTTCCTAGGGAAACAGGCACAGACAGATACATGTTTATTTAACACTGTGAAACATGATATTCGTTTAAATGTTATTTAACAACGCATTTTATACCTCACGGAAAACACATTGCTCTCAGTTCCAAAGACAGATATGTTAATGACGTTTAGGAAAATAGTTTCTGTTAATTCGGAAATCGTTCAAAACATACCAGTACACTCGTTAATCAGAATGCAGAGTTTGTTTTCGTATTGAACGTATTGGTACGGGTATTTACCACTGTTCTTCAAACGGGTTAAGCGTACGTCTTCCCTTCCGTGAATTCTTTTGTGAGTGTGCACTCTAGCAGAACAATCGCACTCTCCTCCTTTCCCGTAGGAACGACAATTAAGCACAAGTGCGCTGTACGGCCGCGCCGTTTGAAAGATTTACTGCGGAATGAGGCTAATAATATTTCTACAGAAGGAATCCAAAGTTGAAACATGTATACTATCGTCAAATGTCATTACACTCTTGAGATTTCTTTTTTTTTTTTCTGTCTACATACTATGGAACATACTTAATAGCAGTTTCTTACGTTGTTGTGATTGAATGTCAGCATTACATTCTAAATGTAATAGTGTGGCAGCATATCTTTGTTTTCAGGTTCTTAAATTAGTGTTGTTTTTGGAATTATCAAGCGTAAGTTGTAGCTGTTACTTTACAATTTGCAAACTCTAAACTCAGTATCTCTTATTGCCGGGTCCTGCACTTCCTCTGTTTTGCACTCTTTATCACACCCCTGTTGCTACTTCCTTTCCAACTGATTATCTGCTCTTGTGTACATGTACCTGTTTTCGTTCTATTTGCTGTCTCTGATGTTTCATTGTTTTAGTAGCCGTTATTTTATGAATGGTTTTTGTTATTACTCTATACTCTCTTTTCTAACTTGTGTTCTTTTTCTGTCTCATTTCCAGGGAAATCCAGGTGTGCGGTACAAAGGTAGGTGTTAGCACGTTCCTGTTTCATGCTTTTTTGTATTATTACCCTAGTATTCCCTGTAAATATCAACCTCCAAAAAATTTATGCTGCATTGATGTATCCAGTTCAAAACCAATTGAAGCTTATCTTTTGTTGTAATTTATACTCTTACCCGTCTTCAGTCACTAATCTAAGCACTTTGCTGTCATTGCTTTAAAAAAAAAGTAGTGATGATATATGTTTAAACTTATCTTTCTCTTCCAAATGTGTGTCTTGCACCCCTGTTCCAAGAGCTTTTCCGTGGTTCTGTCGTCAAAAGATGATGTCTGTTTAGACGCTTGTCCTTAAAATATGTGTGTCCCACAGCTATAGTCAGCACGTTTGCTGTGATTGTTTTGTGAGAAATAGGTGCTGTTGTTACTGTAAACTTAGCTTCGTCGCTGAAGTGTCTCCATGATTGGTTTGTCAGAAGTGAGTGATGCTTGTTTTAAAGTCTTTTTCATTTCATTGTGTGCCTTACACCACTACTCTGAGCGCATTTGATTGTTTTGTCATTAAATACAAGTCATACTGCATTTGTTTACCCTTGTTTCGTGATCGCTGCGGCCATAAATAGGCCACGATGTATGTATAAGCGCAAGGCTTCGTTACTGAAGTACTTTCACGAATGCTTTGTCAAAAATTACCGATGTTTTAACTTAACGACTTTCTCATTTAAGTTTGTGTCTCGCGCTTTACTATGATCTTATTGTCAAAAACAAGTCATTGTATTGATCTGTCTTTTCGCTTTCTCGTTGAATCGTCTGCCTTTTGTCTTTATTGTAAGCGCGTTTATGAATTGTTTTATTAAAAGTAAGTGTAAATGATGCTTGTTTCGACTTAGGGGTTCTTACTGAAGTGTCTGTGTTCTGCTGGCATTCCAAATTTTGCTAATGGTGGTGCTGTTTATTGTAACTCTCTGTTTCTTTGTTCTAGTGCCTGGATTATAAGCGCCATTCTGCGTTATTTGATGAAACAAAAGAAATTATATTGGCTGTTTGTATTTTTGTTTTGTCAGAGGGGACAAAATCTGTTAAGAGCAACGGCTTCCATATCGATGTTCGTGCGCAATACCAGTCACTATTCTGAGTGCATTTGTATACAATTTAAGTGCAGATTTCCAGTTCTGTTACGCAACCCAAAATGCGCGTATTTTAAAAGCTGGATAAACGGCATCACTGCCCTGGCCAGCGTATGCGAGGAAGTCGATGGGCCTCCCACTGAGAGGCTGTTTCTTGAGATTCTTCCGTTTGCTATAATTATTTTAGCATCAAATTAATTGCCACATAGATTGTAGGTAACTTTCTATTCATAGGAATCTTTTCTGATATAGATGTCACCATTAAACTCCATGTTTCAGAGTTCTGTGTTAAATTTTAATTATCGTCAGGATCGTCCATACCAAGACTGGAACAATGAGTTCATGTCTGGTCTTAAAAACTGCAGCAAAATTTATCACTGTGTGGACATTGAACAATACCAACGAATAGAATTAATTGAATATTTTATTCATTGTTTTGGGTGATTCCCTGGCGTCTGAATTTTATGTGCCGACGTTTCGGAACATTCTGTCATTTCCATCTTCGTAGGTGGTATCAGCAGGAAGAAATCTTCCTGATTACATTACCTATGAAGATGGAGCTGACAGTGTTCCGAAACGTCGGCACATAAAATTCAGACGCCGAGGAATGACCCCCCCAAAAAAGAACATTCAGAACAGTGCGAGAGTTTGAAATCAAGAAAAATTATTTTTTTGTTGTTACATATTGAATGAGCAGGTAAACATGCGTAGGAGGTGTGATAATTTTATTTAAGTGTAGGCTAGTTATGCGTTCTTGTCAAACTTTCTGTTAGTGTGCTGAAGTTTTAGTTAATAAAGGTGACACGTGTTTCATTAAAGTACCAAAGAATTTTGATTCGAATACAGGCTTGCTAATCCTGTCTGAGGACAGTTGACATTCAAATTTTCACAAGCTTTGCAATTGTGTTCTGAGTGCACCTGCACGAAAGGAAGTGTGCGAGAGAACCCTTTCTCCGAGGATTGCAGGTTCGTGATCCTGTTTACCCCACGTTTCGCCCATTGCTTTCGTATGTGAAATTCGACGCGGTGTGGTGATTACCATTCTTGTATAGATGGTCACACGTAATGTAGCCGACGAAAATTATGTACCTCTGTTGGAAAATTCGGAGGAGTTTGATAAGCGTGTATTCTTGGCCGAATAATGTATGTCCGCGCTGTAAAGTCTCATTGAAATCCCTTGATTTCAGTTGTGGACTGTCAGACAGGAACAACCTCTCCAGTGTGCATTAATTTTGTTCTCTTTGTGGAAAGAACGCACAAAGGGCAGAGCAGATTGAATATAAGGTCTGCGATGATTTTATTTAGCCTTGTTGCCGTTCCGCCTCAGCGAATGTTGAAGTGTTCCAGTGTTCTGCTCAATAAAGTGCGGGCAAGGGACAGGCGCTATTGATTTCGAGCAACAGGTGAAGAAGCTTCCCTTAAGATCCGCTGATGACGTTCCTACGGCATTTTCTCAAAACTCATTTGCCATAAGCCATTAGTAACTGCCTACACGGTCCGGTGTACGGCAAACCTGATGATAAATGTTACTACAAATTTGGTTATTACTTCCAGAACATCCTCGCGCAATAATGTAAATTCCCCCTTGGCGGACTGCCGGTAATGTAGGCTGTAGGCCTATTTGAAAAGGTCAACTTGGTGAAAATTGCGTACTGAAACACTTCGTTGAATTTCGTAGTTATTAATCATTCTGTGGTTCTAGCAGGTCTAAACGTATTCAACGAATTATCTAAAAGACATAAGTTCCACCAGAAGCCTTGTTCAATGACATTTTAAAATTTTGATTTCATGCGTGAAAATGCATACTTTTTGTGGTTGTTAAGTCTAAGACGTAATCGACCGAGTATTGGACATGCGTAAGGAAAACAGCAAATGCGTACATAATTTTGGTTGGAAACTTAATAGAAATAAACCACGTGGGAGATGTAAGGGTAGATGTGACCATAACACTAAAAGTGACTTGGGTAAATAGGTTGGAAGTTAGAACTGGCTTCATTCGGCGCGTGGTATGACCCACTTTTGCGCTTTTGTGAACGCAATAATTAGAGAGCAGGAAATTTACTGACTAGATTAAAAACGGTGACGTACTCAATAAAAAGAAATTTCGCCACGAAATAGGTGACTTTTTGTAGGTCATGTAACCAGACAAAGGCTGTTCAATTAAGAAAACTCATACTAGCGTAAATAGTTACCTGTTCAGACGTAGAAGTAGGTACAAATAGTCTGTGTTGGATGTTTGGACGCAAGCACGAAGTAAACTGCTGGACGAACGTCTTGGCAAGAACCTGAGTTGAATCTACGCCACTGTTTGCCTTGCACTCCATTCAGCAGGTTAGCTGAACGACTTGGCATTTCCTCGTTCAGTCTTCTTACGTTGGCTACAGTAGACGTCACCACAGCACTTCAGGTCCGTAGCTACACAAACAACATACATTACAAAACCAGTGCACCTGACCGAACGAGTTAGCTCCGCAAAAAATATTTCGTATTTGCCAGAACATAATTTCCTCTTGTTCACCTCCCGCAAACCATATGTGACCTGTGCATTTTATCCGTATGCGTGCAGTTCTATTTAATATTTCGGTAAACGATTTCATTTGAAATGTCACTTCTTAAATTGGTTTGTTTCCTTTTTTTAGTGCACTGACAATGAAAAATACTATTGAAGTTCTCTAAGGAAAATTTAGATTATTGTTTATACAGAGTATTCTGTACACACAATAATCTAAGTTTTACTTAGAAAATTTCAATTGCATTTTTCATTGTCACTGCACAAAAAAGACATAATACAACAAATTAAATAAGCTAAAGTTATGTTTAATAATAAAAGCAGCTACTCTGTTCGAATAACCTTAGTTTGGAAATAAAAAAGAAACTTATAAATAGTTGTATTTGGAGTGTTACTGTTTATGGATCAGAAATGTGAACCCTAGGAAAAAATGAAGAGAGGGTCGTAAATGCATTTGAAACATGGAGCTGGAGAACAATATTAAAAATAACAAGGGCGAAAGAAGAAAGATTACTTTTAAAAATTTAAAAAAATAGACGCCACTCATGAATAGGGCGTACAATTAGGCATAACGAGTTTGTAGTAAACATCCTTGAAGGAGCAATATCCGGAAAAAAAGGCCGTTGGAAGACCTGGACTACAGTACTTAAAGCAAGTCGCCAGAAACACAGGAGCTTACAGTTATACAGCAATGAAAAGAATTGCTCGCAACAATTCCAGATGGAAAGCTGCCAACCAATCAAAAGACTGAAGGATAGGAAGAAGAAGACAGAGTATCCAGCAGATTGTGTAATATATATATATATATATATAATACATGAAACGTCTGAAAATGGGGATGTGTGTTCTTTGCGATGAATAATTTTATTCTGACAAAAAAGGTACAGTTGGCTGTTAGTTCATTTCACGACCTTTGTGAGGATTAAAATGGATTGTAGAGAAATGGAATGCGAAGATTGAGAACGTGTCAGTTGCCTCTGGATAAGATACAGTGTTTGAATTTTATTGACACATTGATTAGAATGCAAGGACTTCTTGACGAGGAAAATATCCACTACTCAGGAAGAGAAACTTTGCAATGACGTAAGGAGATGGTCGTGAAGGTGAACTGAGGAGCTTTTTAGACAAGGAACGTCGTTCTTTGTACTACTCCAAACTCTGCCTATACGGACTGATAAGACGAAACCTTCTGCCATGAATCAAACCGACATCCTACGAATAATAAACGCGATTGCCAACCTTGCAGCCGCCACTTATGGCATATTCAAGTGAATTTTAAGGAGAAATGTGTTATGGATATGAGAACTTAGGTCAGGTAGGTCTGTAGGTTGTTCTTGTCGGTGCGACGAAACTTGTGGTGCTGTAATAGGCACAGTGGGCTGTGAACTGTCGTGGTAGACGTTTGGATGGTTGGAGCACGTTTTTGGTGCGGTTATTTAGACTTCACTGCTTGCTTCAAACTATTAGTACATTAAATAATTCGGATTAAAACATGAACCGAACTTCAAAACAATCCCGGCTGTTTTGGTACGTAATGGTACTGGCATTTCCTGCTCACAAGGTGGAACTTGTTTATTCTCACGACATGGTCTTATGAGAATTAAATATAGAGTACTTTAGGGCGGGAACCGCACTGACCCTTGCATCTCGACCTTTGCCGATCTGTTGTGCAAGAATTAAATGTAAGCCTGCTGCCAGTTACCGGACCACGGCGGGTTTACTAGAGTTGGGTAGTGTCGTCTCCTGCATACCAGATCTTTTCTTTGTACCGCCTTATTTGGCCTTCTATATAAGTAGGTGGTGGCATTTCCTGTACGTCAGGTATAATGGTTATGCCGCCATGGCTTAGTCCTATCGAATTAACTTTCTTAAACCGAGTGTCATACTAGGCCCACACCACAGTGCTGCCGTCGTATGGAATTAGGCAGTGCCATTCCTGAGCCGTAGATATAGTGGCATATGGTGGCATACCCTTCACACAAGACGGAAAGGTTATACCGCCATGAGTCGGCCATGAACAGATCGTAATTTTGGAAGTTGCTATACTTGTGGAGCCGGTCCCAGTGGCCGCGCTGTCTAAGGCGTAGATCTGCGGTCGCTCGCCTGCTGAGATTGTGGGTTCGAATTCCACCGGGGGCATGGACGTTTGTCTGTTGTGGGTGTTGTTTGTGTTGTCACGTAAAGGTCTGCGACGAGCTGATCACTCGTCCAGAGGAGTCCTACCGACTGTGGTGCATCGCTGTGTATGATATAGAAACATCTTGAATGAGGAGGCCCTGGCCCACTTGGGGACAGTTGCGACAAAATAAAAAAAAAATCCCTGTGGACATTATAATCGCATCGGTTATTTTTACAGTTTACTTGGCTGATTGGCTGGATCTGTGGCATATCACCGTGCCTCTGTTTGCATCCTTATACGCACTGGTGGAAGATGATTCGTCAGCTTTGCACTCTTACCGCCTTATCCACTCTAGTCGTTGGATTAGAAACCTTTACTGTTGTTTACAATGCAGCGCGTCTGACACATTCTTTACACATTATTTTAACAATGTGCGTAAAATTAGTGTATAATTTTGAGGTCGCGTCTGCCGTTCATGGATCATAGACATAGGATTTCGATGGACGTACGCACTTGGAACCAGTGCTGACCTCTGTTTGTCAAAACATAATTTTGGTCCGTGTGGTTACTTAAGCCTATATAAAACAGTTCATACTTTACATGAAGCCCAGTTTAAGTTTGTTAATATTCTCAAAAAGAGCCCCATCGCGAATAATCGTACATAATATTAGAGATATGGGCTGTGCCTTTAAGTTCTACATCTATCGGTGGAAGTAATTTGAATGTCATGTAAGGAACTATTCTGTCGAAATACTATTGTTTTGAGTACACGCATGTGCAGAAACCCGAATCAGCAGAGTTGTCGTACATAGGCTTTGACGTGCAAATCGTTCTTTTATCCGTCTGTAGTTTGTTCTCCTCTACAGATGTGTGGTTGTTTCTTTGAACGCACCTCAGGGAATAAACCATAAAAATTGTACTCTTTTCTTTTTTCCTCCTCTTTCACACTGCTGTCTCTCATTACGAAGGCGCGTGAAACATTGTAATGGAAGTGCAATATCAGTATCCCTTTTCCCTACAAGTTAAGGCAGTAGTACAGAACTCCCTTATAAAATTTCCTGTTTCCTTTTTTATAATGAACCAACAAATACACAATTGATCAACAATCAATACGGGGCCGACAGAACAACAGCACCAAAAGACAGATTGCATGTACGGCCAGCCACAACACAGTACTTCCTAAGAATTCCACGACAAAATATTTTTATTGTAGCTAGAACAGTTGTAACATTTTAATGATTTTAAATATTGACAACAAAATATATGTAAAGGTTTAAAACGTATCACCAATACTGCATTCACATACCGATGTAACTTGGCAGGTACTGACTACGAGCTTCCTGAAGATGATGCAGTAACGTGGGGGCAGTGTAATAAAGTGTAGTAAAGAGCAATATAAGACACTTTTGCTTACTTGTGTATTTGTTGGCTCGTTATACAAATAATAAAGATGCGTGGTACAAATGTTAAAATTTCTGTTCCCTTTTAAACCGACACGATTGTAACCCAGATGCCAGTACATGTTGATACGGTTTTAGGCGCGTTCGCAAAATTGCGAATAGCGACTTTTAGCTTCGTCGTGCTTGTTCGTATGTCTGTCCGCCCTTCCGAATGGAACACCTCAGCTTCAGCTGAACGGATTCTCGTAAAGTTTGATATTTGTGTATTTTTCGAAAATCTGTCGATAAAATTCAAGTTTCATTAAAATCTGACAAGAATAGCGGATCTTGTACTTGAAGACCACTATAAATTTTTGATCATATCTCGCTAATTTCTTCTCAAAATGACATGTTTCAGACAAATTTTTAGAGGAAGTTAAATTACACATTTTATGTACAACTTTATTTTTTTCTAGAAAATCGTGCCGCGTATAAGATAATGTGGAAAAATTTGGTAGAGCCAGACGGGCTACAGATGGCATTATAATACGACGCATGCGATTTGGATGCTGAATAACTAAGACTACAAACACACACTCAGAATGTGTAACACTTATTGCTTTTCCACTGCAACAGTGATTACACGAACTCTCCTCAGTGTTAGGTTACACGCACATTGCCTGTCTCGTTTTAACCCTTTAAACGCCGAGTTAAATCCCAACTGCCATCTGCTGGCATTATTAGGAGCTCACCATATTCTCCACGTTAGCAGGATAAGGGTTAATGTAAAGAGGCTTTTCACATACTACGTTGTACAGCGGCATATACGAAGATTATTACTAATGATGAATTGTTAATAAAGTTATTGAAGTTCTGATTTAAGCACTGTCACAGAACTTCCCTGCTCCGAGTCAGTATAACAACAAAAAGTGAGGTGTACCATCCCTACAGGTCGAAAATCAGGCTCCGTATCATCTTTAATGACGCATGAGTGCTCTTCTTACCACCGCCATTTTGCATGAACTGTTCCTGTGACGGCCATTATGTCGAAGGGGAAGAAGAACGTCCATTGCGCATGTTTGAAGAGAGTCAGCGTTTGTGACTGTTTGCGTCTAAATAAATTTTAACGTAAAATGTCTGTTATGTAATCCGTAGTATAGCTTATTAAAATCGTGTGTCCGTCGCACTGTAGATGGGACTGATAGATTGGAAGCGGCGGGGTTAAAGAACGTAGAGTGGTGCTTGAAGACCTTGCTTCAAATCTTGGTCTCTAGATGTATATAAGCATGTACCTGGGGCACTGAAAGAGTTTTCTTTTAAAGTAACCCATAATACTGTCGGCTAAGTTGTGTGGACTTGGCAACATCCGTACGACGAATGATCGTCACAAGACTGGACCCGCTACGACAATCACTTTATCTGGTCTTAGACAATAGCAACGTTGGCTACTAGCTACGAGCTATGTAATGATAATGAACACTGATTTTTTAACGACGTTGTCATGTCTTATTTTACATCACTGCTCACCATTTAGTGAGAGTGAGTGTCGACATTTGCAGTACAGTCTCACAGTAGCCATTCACTGAATCGGAGTTATAAACCGGAAATTCCTGAGTGCAGCTCAGGTCCATATACTGCACCTTAAGTTGCAGGACCTACATATATCTGGGTACGTGGTGTAGGTATCAGCAATTGCAGAAGTGTCGCATGTTTTGGAGTCTAGTGCTTGCCGCTTCCGTTTACACGTCCTGAGAATACTTGATACAATTTGAATGACGTGATTTGATTGACGTCAGAACCGGTCTTGATGTGATAGCGAAAATACTCTTAAATTCATGCTTCTGCATGCGATTGAGTGTCCGTCGTCCCCTTCCTGGTACGGCACAGGTGTGGTGATACTGCCTGAAACGTAACTGCACCCTGCTCATTTCCAGCAGCAGACACATATTACGGTATGAATTTTAACAAGTACAAAAGCTAATATTGCTTGATCTCCCGTTGAGACTATCAGGTACGACAGACTTAAGCCCAGATCTGTAACGTTGAAGTTTTACACTAATTTTCATAGGAACAAAGGGAGTTTTTAAATTTATAGGTAAGTGTGTGGTGACAGGTACTGGAGATGCCCGCTGTTGCGGGTTTAATGTTCTGACACTTGTACGCCTTTTAGCTGGCAAATAAGTCGGGACGTTTGCTAACCCCTTCTGCCATTTTACCCCTTTGTGTGTGTTACTCAAGCGTTATAGTTGCGAAGTTCAAAGGGAATTCTACAGTAGATGCAGCCTGTACACTAAGACCGATCTTGCGGGTGGACAACTTTATACAGTGTGTTACTAAAATTCCTAGTCGTTTCACTAGTATGGCCCCAGTTCTGCTGTTTTTTTTTTAAAGCAGTTCTGAACGTATATACGAGTAAAGTATAAGACAGTTAATGTTCTCAGTTTCGTCATTGTGTTACTTGTTGGATTTGATGGTTCTGTTTTAGTGTATATCTTTTTAAGGCTATGTATAGTGTAGCTGAAGTCTATTTGTTATGTTGTATGGTCTTACTCTTAAGGCGTTCGTATATTAGAGGCAGCTGTATGTTCATGAGTGTATGGGAATCATGCTCATAAGATATACTTGAAGAACTTGAGGGAAAATGTGCAGAAAGAAGACAATTTATGAGACCTAGTGACAAATGCCGTAATTACCAGAAGGGAAGAGATGAGTTGGGAGACCCACTGGGTAGATATAATTACCAGAAAGGAAGAGATAAGGTGGGAGACCAATTGGGTAGATATAATTACCATAAGGGAAGACAAGTTTGGAAACCTATTTGGTAGATGATCATTTCAGAGCCCTGGGGATAGGTATGTACATTGATATAAATAAGTTGGATATGAGTGCGCAAGCCAAGTGTCAGTGGCGGATTCCATTGTGTTTTGTAACAGGCGGAGGGAATTTTATCCTCTGAGGGATTATTAACCTTTACCCTGCTAACGTGGAGAATATGGTGAGCTCCTAACAATGCCAGCAAATGGCAGATGGGATTTAATTCGGCGTTTAAAGGGTTAACTGTTTGAGAGGGATTGTACTTCATAGAGTTAATTACTGTCTTTGTTTTTACTTTCCTTATGTATCGGGTTTTTATTTGTCTCATAGAGTATAAGTAAGCCTCGTGTATCTCGTGGTTTAACATGTACGTTTTATGACATCATCGGGTCCTGCACTAAGACGTGGCTTGAAGTGGACTAACTTTAATTACTTACTGGCGTTTTTCTCCTGTGTTTGAGTAAACGCTTTGAGTGTGGAGAATGCTAAATATTGACTTTCACTTTCTCCTCTCGTTTTTGTATTTAGTTAAATCTGAAGTGGCTGTTTTCAATGTAACAACAGCCATTGCCATTTTTGTGAGAAAACAGAAAGTTGCAGGAGGTGTAATTGTGTTTTGTGTGTGTTTGCCCGCAAACGTGAAAGAAAGTTTTCAAAGTTGAAAGCTATTGTTTGCTTGATGTTCAGGACTGAAAATAGAAGAGAAATTTCCCTGTTTAGAAATGCTCTCTGATATTCACTAGATGTTATCGAGAGATACACGGAGGTTCACTCAACGTCTAATTATTTTTTTCCATAGAAGGCAAAAACTGAGACGCAAGATTAATTTCATTTTACAAAACCTTAAGAGGGAAGAATAAAATCAGGAGAAGATGTATTGCGAAGAAGAGTGCGTGTGTTGGGACAGGTGGAGTAAGGGACAAAAGGAAGTAAACCAAGAAAATGAGCTTTGCATGGTGACCTTGCTTCTACGAGACTGTTCAGATAGTGCCCGTTCATAATAACATCCACAAAATAAGACCTCCTGGTGGCAGCGTTAATTACCTAACTTTTGTACATGACCTGCCTGTTCGTTATTGAATGATAAGACGATTATCGCCATTACCGTGCTGTACGTGTGTACGCGTGCTGTGACATTTCTGCCATCTGCTAAACTTCACACCAGTAACAACCGTTAGATTTAAACTGCCATCTAAAGTTGACCCAGCTTGTATCACATGTTGCCATTCCAGTCCACACGGTTAGCACGCCAGAACAAAGGCGTGCTTTGGCACACTTCCTCTTTTTTAAACAAAGGGTGGATATTTAATGCAAGAGATGAAATCGCTGCTTTATTTCAAGCACAATTGTGTGTATCAACTTCTGTAACAGTAAGAAACTCTGAATTTGCCACACTGTCTATTTATGTGTTTTGTATGATTCGGACAGGCTTGAATGACGGGCCTTTGTGATGGAGACGGACTGTGTTTTCTGTGAGGTAGAAATTAAAGATTTGTATGTGTTGTAGGTAACTTGCAGTCTGACTCTGTGGAAAACCCCTGATTGAGGTATACTTATCTGTATACTGGAGGCTGCAGGCTCTCGGAGTATTATTCACCTACAAGCTTAATATTATGTCAGTCCTTCTGTCGTGCACTGGGTTTCACACCTTGTCGAAGTGAAATTCAGTGCCCCCTTTTTCAAGGCCGGACTGATCATAAATAGCATCGGGAATTCATATAAAAACATAGCAGACTATCATGAATTCTCATTTGTCTGGAGTAAGTAAGTGATCTTGAATTTTGGCTGTCGTAACTTGAAAACGTGACAGCCACGTGTCCTGATATCGAATTTTGACGACCAGAACGTATAAACGTAACAGTAATGCGTCGTGAGCCGATCCCAGTGACCATGCGGTCTAAGGCTTCGGTCTGCGGTCGTTCAGTTGCTGGGATTACTGGTTCGAATCCCGCGTGGGGGGGGGGGGGGCCATGGTTTTTTTTCTTTTTTGGGTGTTGTGTTTTGTCAAGTAGGGGTTTTTGCGTCGGGATGTTAACTCTTCCAGCGGTTTCCCCCCGGGGTGGGGGGGTCAGTTTGGGATTTTG
>Ga0123355_10002403_pt1 | contig 26474 bp, 18 predicted proteins | sample TergutEmb28metaG_3_FD_89872 | JGI IMG/M metagenome (GOLD analysis project Ga0123355, IMG submission 89872) | Embiratermes neotenicus P1 segment gut microbial communities from Petit-Saut dam, French Guiana - Emb289 P1 | ecosystem: Host-associated > Arthropoda: Insects > Digestive system > Gut ...
ATATTTAAAAAGGGAGATAAAGACAAACTAACTAATTATAGACCTATTTCACTATTAACATCATTTTCTAAAATATTTGAAAAGGTAATTTACAAAAGATTAGATAATCATATGATATCTAACAATATTTTGGCAAAGGAACAATATGGTTTCAGAAGTAATATATCAACTGAAAAAGCCATTTATCAATTAACCAATAACACATTGAAAGCACTGGATAATAAAAATCTAGTAGGTGGAATATTCTGCGTTTTGACAAAGGCCTTTGATTGTGTTGACCATGGCATTCTCTTGGGCAAACTAGAATATTATGGTATTAAAGGTAGTGCAAATAACCTGATAAAGTCATATTTAAAGGACAGACAACAAAGAGTAGTAATTAGAAATAAATCTTCCAATACTTACTACTCTGAGTGGAATAAAGTTACAAGAGGAGTCTCTCAAGGATCGGTGCTCAGTCCATTGTTCTTCCTAATCTGTATTAATGACCTACCAGGTACAATAAATCAAATTTCATCTTCTACATTATTTGCTGATGACATAAATATAATTTGCATACATCATGATTTAAATTTATTCAATGTAACAATAGAAGAAATATTTTTGAAAATAAATAAATGGTTTCAATCCAATTCATTAATATTGAATCTTAATAAGACCAAATTTATTCAATTTTCTACAAAAATTAATGTGGAGACTTCGACTTGTATTGATTATTAACATAATCATATTGAAAACTCATAAAGCACAAGCTTTTTGGGCCTTATTTTAGATAAGACACTATTCTGGCAACTTCATATTGACAAGATATCTGCTAAATTGAATTCGGGTTGTTATATACTTAGAATCTTGAACCCAATTTTATCAGTGAGTAATCTGAAAATGATTTACTTTTCATACATTCATTCAATTATTACATATGGCATAATCTTTTGGGGTAACTCAACTGGTAGTAATGAAGTATTTAAACTACAAAAGAAGGCTATTAGAATTATTACAAATACTGATAGCAGAACTTCATGCCGTGACTTATTTAAGGACCTGAATATTCTTCCTCTTCAATCGCAATATATACTATCGCTTGCAGTGTATATGTAGCAAAAAATATAGATGTCTTTACAATAAATTCAGATATTCACTCAATTAACACTCGACATAAATCCAGCCTCTACCCTCCATTACTAAGGCTAACCAAATCCCAGAAAGGGGTCTATTATACAGGTATCAAGATATACAATTGCCTGCCTCTAAAGATTAAGGAACTGTCTGGTAAGATAAAACACTTCAAAAGGTTACTAAAAAAATTCCTTTTACATGGATCCTTCTATACTTTGGAAGAATATCTTGACTGGACTTCTATAAATGATTTAAACACTTTGTATTTACAATAGTCAATAACAGAATTAAGTTGCATGCTGTCATAATTAACATGCACACATCTATTATTTATATTTTATTATATATAAAACTGTGATAAGTTATTATGATTCACTGTTACTATATTATATTGATTAATGCTCATATAGTGTGATTTTGTTGTGACATGGAATTCTAATCTGTAACTGACGTGTCCTATGTTACATATGTGACTGACTGGATTAAAGAATAAACTAAACTAAACATTCTTAGGTAGAGCCACTCTCCTTAACTCGTACATCTCTTGTGTCACCATTTGAACATTGTGCTTTACATCACTTTCACCAAGGATGACATTCAGTGGGAGAACCCAAGTGAAAGAACGTAGTACCCCTCATAATGATGAGATCCAGTGCGTATGCTGTTGACGGTATGAATATTGCAAGATTTCAGGCTTGAAGCGTGGTATAGTTGTACTGGCTACTCAGATGTTTTGCGGTGTAGGTTTCTAATTGCGAACTGACGTTTCAGTCCCATTTTTAAGGGTCAAGCAGTCCTTGGCATGCATGATTGTGGCATTGGGGACAAATCCAGCGACAACACATGCACGCACAAGTATTTTCAACTGCCTCTTTGCTAGTGGCTCTTGTCACTATCATCATAACACTGATGTGGTTGCATCTCCCAATTGCTGTTTGTAGTCTCATCAATTCAATTTATGTTTCTTCAACTGATCCAGAAGGGGGTTGTAACCCACGGGATATAGAACATGTCAATTCCATTTAACTCTGTCAATGAGGATTACATTACAATAGATACAAGCAGTCTAAAATAGCTTAAAGTACAATGCAGCTACTGTAGAATCAGCGATAGTCAAAAGGTTGACAATATGTACTGTACTGTTCTTGTTAAGATTCATAACTTAGTCTGGTTTTAAATTCCTCTATTGAATAATTATTTACATTTTTGATGGTATAAATACAATGGTTTTGTAATTGAAGATTTACATTGTTTATTTTTAACACTTGTGCATCATGATCCGATAACCCATTATGTAGAGGGGAAACAGTAAAGTTTATAAATTGATAGGTGTCAATAAATATATTGTCTATTGCAGTATTAGAATAACCTTGAGAAATAGTGGGGAAATATACTATAGCTGATAAATTGTAAGTCAGAAGCACTGTGTCAAGTTGTCTTTTATTATCTGTAAGATAGTCTATGTTTACATCGCCACATATAATGAGCTGTAAGTCAACTTTATCAAGTGTCTTGATTATGTCATCCATTCTATTAAGAAACAAGTTAAAATTTTCAGTGGGTGCCCTATAGACTGCCATTGTACGAACACTGAAGAAGGTTGATTTATTTTTAACACACAAACTTCTATGTCTTGATCTTTACAATATTTACCCAAATCAATATTTGAATACTTGAGGTTTTTTCCAACAAATATCCTTATATTATTGAACTGGTTTGTATTGCTTTAGTCTTCTAGTAAATTTTGTCCTCTGGAATGTAATATCTTTCAGTCAGTATCTGCTCTCTTGCATCCTCTTCCATTTAAATCCCATTTCCTCAAAACTTGCTGCTAACTTTATATACTTCTGTGAAGTGCAATGATGTGGGCAGTATTCACATTCTTTACTGTGGTCCTTTCACATTCATTTATAGCAAAACTATGAATGAAACTACATATCACTTCATTAAAATGTGAACAAATATGACTGATCTGTTCTTGCTGTGTGTAAATTTACATATTAACACTTATTTTTGATTCTGTGTATCTTTTTCACTGATAACATCACATACTGTGATATATTCCTTACCTGCTAGCGAAATCCTTGCTGAAATTTAAATTACTTCATTTGCTTCACCACAATAATGGAATTTGAATTCCTTCACTCCCTGCAGGCACTGAAAATGCATGCAAATACGCATATTACTCAGAATTTCTCTAGCATGGCTATAGAAAGTTTAAGACTAAACAAGTGCAATATTTGCAAACTACTCTTCTGCCCGCCACAACAGAGAAGAGGCAGGGTGAGCCCCAGAGCCTGTCCAAATGCCATGCCGATGTAAAAAGTCTACGCAAAATAAAATGTTGTTTTATGGCCGTGAAGTGATACCACATCATAATAAAATGTTGTTTTATGGCCATGAAGTGATACCACATCATAAAATGTTGTTTTATGGCCATGAAGTGATACCACATCACAATAAAATGTTGTTTTATGGCCATGAAGTGATACCACATCATAATAAAATGTTATTTTATGGCCATGATGTGATACCACATAATAATAAAATGTTATTTTATGGCCATGAAGTGATACCACATCATAAAAAAACTTATGTGTTCATGGCACACACGTTTCTATTAGTACCAAAAAATTTAATCTACGGAACAGACGAAAACAAATTTAATACGGAGTACGTAAGTCACAATTACAGTACACATTTATAATTGGTCACAAACAAAAAACATATATACATTTATGTAAGTTTCCAATAATGTGTCACTTTCTCTCCTTTTGACATTGATAAAGACTGAGGTCTGTCAAAAGTCAGTGTAATTTCTTGCACCTTCTTCTTCAATTCCCCTTCAAAAATCTGTAACAAGGGATACATAAAATATACAGTAGGCATTCAACAATCTGTTATCTTTATGACAGAGGTCAAAATGTATACATGTGTGTACCTAGGACAGTCTCAATGTTCCTGACTAATGGAGACTGATAAAAAAGTCACAAACATCAGAATACATTGTCATTGTAAATGCTTACTTGGTTCCAAGAACTTATTAATTACCAGTAACAAAAATACACGGTAAGTTCAAAGAAATTACAAAGCAAAGGTAGTTTTTAATGAAATACAAACACTTTCTGACAGCATAAAATACATTACAAACTGAAGGAGACTTCCATGCCATCAAGCACAAAAGCAATGAACCTCACTCAATGGAAGTCGAAGCTTGACTAACCTGACAGTGATCATGCCCAGACAGACACCGGTCACCTAACACTTCGTTAGAACCAGTCACAAAAACTAGAACAAAGGTATTACAATGGGCAATCACAGAAGGTTGAAATGGCAATATTGCAGTTCCTGAACAGCAAGGCTACTGAATGCACAGAAACGTGAAGTGAATGCCAGCACAGGAGACAGTATGCTTGAGGGAAGATCGGACATAAATGCAACATCTTTTGAGATATCTGCAGTACAGATAAATTTGAGTGTTTATGGGTCATCCTTATTGTTAGAAATATGCAGTACATAAGGCACTGAATTCTTACCATTTTATGTACTAGCAGTACACTAAGTAACTAACCCACTGGAACAGAGTCCTTCTTGAGAAGTTAACAACTACTCACCTAGTCAAGAAATTCCCTGCACTTTATGGTACCTGAAGGGTAATTACTACATTCACAAGCACCTGCCACCTGTCTCTATCCACAGCCAGATCAATCCAATCCATGCCTTCCTACCCTACAGCTTCAAGATCCATTTTTATATTATCCTCTCATCTATACCTAGGTCTTCCAAGTGGTCTCTATCCCTCAGGTCCCCCACCAAAACCCTGTAGGCACCACTCCTGTCTCCCATTTGTGCTACATGACCCACTCATCTCATTCTTCTTGATTTGATCATCCTAATAATATTTGGTGAGCAGTACAAACCATTAAGCTCCCTCATTATGTAGTCTGCTGCACTCCCCAGTTACATCTCTCTTAGACCCAGCACCCAATTCTTGAACACCCACAGCCTATGTTCATCCCTCACTGTGAGTAACCAAGTTTCACACTTACACAAGACAACAGGCAAAATTATGTATAATGCTGTATAGTTTAATCTTTATATATTTGGAACGCAAACTGGAAGACAACAGATTCTGCACCAAATGTTAGCAAGTATCCCCTGACTTCAACCTGCTCTTAGTTTCTTCATGAATGGAATACTGATATGTTACAGCTATTCCCAATATTTAAACTCTTCCACCATTTCAAAGGATTTATTACCTATCTTTATGTTGTGATTGTGTCCTGCATTCCGGCATCGAGAAGTGATCATGTACTTAGTCTTAGCATTCACTTCTAGATCAGCCTCCTTTCTAGTGACTACTAAAGCTTCTGCGTTTTCCTTCATACCATGTACACTTCTGCCCAATACATTAACATCAGCAGTGTAAACCATAAGCTGTTGTGTACCATTCACTCCAAGCCCTCCTGGTTTGCCTGAAGACCAGCAGGACCTATACATGGTACAGTACCATGCACTGCATTCTTTATATAACAAAAATGTAAATGTAGGGCTGAGATTTTTAATTCTACACACTTTATTAGACTACATGTCTAAGTTAATTTTAAGTACATGTACAGTAACATGCAGCATCACAACAGTGAAGCACACAATTTCAGCTGCTGTGTACAGTCATTTTGTATACTGTTTATAAATTCAGCAATAAGAAATTGATGTACTTCATTGTTCTTACTTTGTTAGCATTCAGGCAACTGGACTCATGTTTGTGTGGCATCACATCAGCAATGAGAGAGCAAAGGTGCAAAAATTATGTCCTTCTGGCATGCGATGCTGTGTACTGCCCAATGTTTTGAAGCACTAGTGCCCCCATCTTCAGGGCCAAGCACAAGATGAAGGCACCACAGTCTTTCAAATCACAGGAACTGAGTATTATTCAGCACATGCTGTGAGAATGTCACATCTTGCGCGAATCATCATGCATGTACAAACTGCAGTAGGGCTGTCACACTACAGTGTACTTACATCATCTGCAGAATTCTCGAGGATCCTGCTCATGTCCCACTCAACAGATGGCAGTGGCATGTTAATGAATTTTGCAGCAGTAGCAACACTCGGCAAAATGTGATTCTGCAGTGCCTGGAGTTCCCACAAGGAACTCTCTATCGCCTGACTCTTCAGGGGATCACGTTCCTCCATGATGTATGGATCTAAGCTTACTAGAAAAGAATATCCAATGATTAATGCTCTTGTACAAGATGTATCTTTTACAGCTGACCTGCACATCACAGCCACCACAGACGATCATAGCAGTTGCAGGCCTTTGTATGATACGGCTGCCATGCTCTGCTGACTGATGACAAACACTCTGCATTATACGTTCTCAACACACTGTGCCATGGCATAGGAATTCATTCACCACCTGTCACCGTGGACTGGCCTGGACTCGATCCCAGGCCAGTCCATGCGATATTGTGGTAGACTTAATGACACTGAGACAGTTCTTTATTTGAGCACTTTCATTTTAACTGTCAGTATCACTCTGTCCATGCTCCACACTTATTAGTCTATCAATAATGCTACATAACCTAAGCAAGTCACAGCACTGTTAAATAGCACATTTAAATCAACAGAAAGACACTTTTGCATACAATCACTTCCACAAAAAGTGAGGTACACACGCTTGCTGGCAAGAACAGGAACGTCCTTGGCTGCAGTGGCAGGAAGGCAGGTCAGTCTGTGAGCTGTTTATGATCAGTAACAAAAATATTCCAGATGAAATATATTAAGCTGAAGTGCAGTCATGCTAAAAGTCTGTTTTCCGGCCACAGAGACTTACGTGTTTGACACGGACCGTATATTTTCTCCACAACCTTATGCCAGAGATAACAGACCCTATAATGTGCTGTCAAGGTCAGAGCTTGTCATCAATAAGAGACAGAAGATTACCTACAAATTGCAAATGACAACCAGAATCACTGAACTTCCCCACCTTTACACAACGTTTCCACAGAACACTCTTTGTCATAAGGCAGTCACATACCTTAACAAAAAGTCTGTATTGTGCTGTCACACATACATAACACAAGTTCATCAACAGATGCAGTAACAATTATGGCTGTGACGCTCTGTAATCTGGTACGCTGTCACAAGCATTCCACATGAGCCTGCTGCCTATCCTCAACTTACCCTGACAATGCAGGCCGCAGCTTCCTCTGAAATATTATTGGTACCACCAAACTGCAGGCACAGCTGCACATCCCACAAGGCCACAGTCTCAGTATTGTTTGCCATCAGAACTTATATCTATCTCAACTGGTGTCCATGCAACTATGTACACAGATATGAGAAACTTGTTAAAAAAAAATCATGTATGTCACTTTCCACAACAAAGAGAGGCATGATAGAGAGCTTCACAATTTGGTACAGCTACTATAGTAACAGACTGGTTATCTGCAGCACTGCAGGTCAGGTAATTTTTGTTTCATCCTCACACATCTGTTTACTCTGCTGCTGCGTAATTAAAACTTAATGCAAGATTAATTCACAGTGATAAACTCTGTCACGCACGATGGCATTCATTTTCACCATACAATGCCTATTTGGTTCCAACAAGTTATGCAATACCAGTAATACAAATATACAAAAACTCCACAACACACGAAGAGCTCTAAATCTTACTTTAGTACATCACAAACATTTTTTGGAAGCACAAAATACATTAAATGATTGAAGGAGAGTCTCGTCCCATAAAGCATGATAACCATCACCCTGACTGACTGAGCTTACAGTGATCAGCACAACAGCTGGACAGTGGCCTGGCTCACCAGCCACATAATCTCATCTCGGCTCCTTGGAATCAGTCACAAAAGGTTGAACTGATGACATTAAAATGGGAAATCACAAAACATGAAACTCATTAACATCAAGGCTCCATTGTACTGTGAATAGGAATACATGTTTTTCTTCATCACAGCAGATCTGTCTGTAACAGCACAAATTGCACACAGCTCCACCCTCCTTCACCTATATTTTCTGTGTGATCTAATGTAATCATTTTATAAGTTATTATTTTGACACAGTGCTATACACATAAATATTTTACAAAAACACAAATAAAGTTTCCTCTTTTGCATGTCTAACAAGAACAAAACATGCAAAACCCCTCTAAGAGTGCTAACCCAAATCTCAGACAAAATGGCTACTTTCCACTGCAGTTAGGACACAAGGCGGTGAAAACTGTTATTCTGATCGTGTTCAGTGTTCGAGTCCTGTGGGCTGTGTCGCTGTGTCACTGTGTCATTGGGCGAGCAGTTCTGTACTGTACAGCATCGTGATGCCTTCATCTTCAGTACATGCAGACTTCTGGACCCTGAAGATGAAGGCACTATTGTCATTTGAAACATCACAAACCAGTCACAAAACAATGCAGTGTCACATCCTTAGCCATACTGCTGGGGAAACCTCAAATATGATACAGTATTGTGTTCTTGTGATGCAGGGTGACATTCATCATGAGCGCAGACAGACTGTTGTTGGATGTATCAGTGGAAGTGTGTGTTATGTAACAACACTGCCAACTGCCACATCATATAGTGCTGATGACAAATGAAGTGGTATGGGGCACTGGCAGAATGATACAGACAGCAACATTGAAGTACTCATGGAAAACCCCATCCCAGTGCCACGATGTCCAATACAAATCCAAGACAGAGTGACCTGGGATTGAACACAAGCCTCTGTGGTGAGAAACAGCAGAAATTCCATAAAACTGCACAACACACTTCCCACCAGACACATTCTTTATTTTATGTATTAAAAATGGTGCCACAGGTGTGCTATAAACTGATGTACTTGCAGTCAGATCTCTTATCAAGCTAAACCTTTCATTCCAAACACTCCTGCATAATATGATTAATTTCTTAACTTCCCTGGTATCAGGCATCAGGAACATCAGTACATCTCAGCTGATGTCATGACAATCGACAGCTGCCGTGAACTGTCCTTCTGCAGTCTGCTGTAAGAGCACCAACACAGAATGCTGCCCCTCTTCAGATGACAGCAATAAGCACTGGGTTGAAGCAGGACCACAGCTCAGTTTATACCAGTGCGATTCTGAAGAGCTGTTGTCGCTCACCCCATCACATAAATGGAACTAATGTTGCCAATATTGGCACATGTAATCACTGTCAGTCTGCACAATTGGCGACAGTTGTGATGGAGGCCATTACATAAATTGGCATGGGCTTTATGAAGGCAATCCTACTATCTGCTCTGCACAGTACAGCATCCAGCAGCTGTCACAAACTCTTACCTTCACCACCTGTTGGGTGATTAAACAGCCTCTTGAGCCCAGGATGTCGCAACACCAAGTTTCCAATGAACATCAGAATAATGTGGATATCTTGAGGTGGTGCCACTAACGTCAGACGGGCCAAGCGCTTTGCAAATGCTGCCACTAAATGCTCTGATAAATGCCTAGTAAAATTAAGAAAATTTATATCATGTAGAAAAAATGACAAATTTTGTTCATGGAAACAAAAATGTTTTATAATAACTGTATCTGTCTCTCATTTCCTAACTTTATTTTTCACACATTCACACACACTGATCAGTATCACTTGCCACCTAATTTAAATTCCTCTGTTAAAAGAAAACAAACAAGTGGACCAGCACTTACATTGAGTTTTTATTGCTCAGTTTAGAGTAAATGTTAAAATGGCTGCTCTCAGCCTCAATACATGTCTTGACATGTCTATAAATCAACTGTGTAGCTCATAATAATTCATTAAGATAGTCCTTTACATGGACTGCAGCATCTACATTGCAAAATATCAACACATCTCTTGTTCTGCACCTTTTGCTGGTACATCAGGTCTTTCTTGAGCCACACAGATAAAAATTTAGGTGCATGAGTTCTAGACGGCCAAGGCTGCATTTCACCACAATGTGCACAGAAAGCTTCCGCATCAAATGATAATGAATATTTCTGAAGATCTGTTTGTTTTCTTGCCTCTTCACGCCACTCTACTCCATACTCCGTACATATGGCATCCCAGCTTACACCAGATTCTGTATTTAATTTAATTGCAGCTGTTGCTTGACACATAAATGCACTCAAGACTACCTCTCAACATTCTTGCGGCCTATACCTACTATTTCGGCACAAAAAAGAAAAAAGTTCTCAACCAACAGAGTGTAGTGAAAATATATTGTAGCTGTGCCTGGTGACTGTGACCTAAAGACCACGATGTGTCACAAAGAATTCACCTCCTCAAACAGGGTGGATACGATCTATCATCATGGAAAGAAACTCTCTTTATGAAAAACAATGTTATCAGCAAATTTTATGAAAATAAACATGAAAACTTTTCAAAATTTTCTCACAATTCGCAAGTGCTGGCCAGACTTGTAGAACCTCTATTGGAGAGGCCCACCACCTGTGCAATAACCCAACCCCAAAAGCTGGCCCATTAAATTAGATATCTGCTAACAGCCTGTTAAAACCATTGTCTACTCTGGATGCTTTGTGTTTCCAGCCTTTCATGGGCGAAGGGGGAAAAAAGCCACGGTGTAGATCCGAGGGCAACCTCACGTACAGCTATAGGCTATACGATTCCCATACCAGAAGGATGTAAATTACCTGCAACATATTCTGACTTTCAAAAACACTAAAATGGAATGCTCAATTGTATCCATGGGGCATCATTCTGACTGCAACCACATCTGTTAAGTGTACCAAAGCCAAGTGTCCACACAGCATACACACACCCTGCGATTACATGACCTGATGGAGCATTCAGCACATGAAATTGTAACAATTTGATCTGGATGCAACATTTTGCCATTGGATGAATGATTCCTGATGTTTCACAGGTCACAGTGCCTTCATCTTCAGGGTCAAACAGTCCAAAATGTCTTGACCCTGCAGAGAAAGGCACTGTGATCTTTCAAAACACTGCATTCACATACCAAATGACAGTGTCACAGCACAGAAGATTTCAATTTCAGTAACATTACTGCAGGTTTTCAATCAACCGTTTTTGAAGAAAAAATCTGAAAATAAAGTTACACAGTGGACAACTCCTGTGGTGCACAACAGTGCAAGGGAGTTCACACTGCTATCTGAAATACAAAGTTCCTCTAAGCTTAAGATTAAGTCACACTTACGTAGAACTCAGAAACATGTCTGACAAGTAGAACAGACGAGCCTTATATTTTGTGTGAAATATCTCTGGTTCAAACATTGAATACAGTTTGCCATAGATGTTGGGGTATTCTCTGAAACAGAAAGAGTTAAGTTTGGTAAAATCACATCTTTAAGACCATAACAATCTTATTTATTTCTAACAACAAATGCCCAAAAGAAATGCATGAAGTTCTGAGCACAATGCATTAAATCCACTTCTCCAACACATAAATTTGTTGTACTACTACAACTACCACCACTACTACTACTACTACCATCACCACCACTATTATTACTACTACCACCACCACCACTACTACTATTATTACTATTACCACCACCACTACTATTACTACTACTACTACCACCACCACCACCACCACCACCACTACTACTACTACTACTACTACCACCACTACCACCAAAATTTTTATTTTATTTTTTCTGAAACCTTATTGACAGCAGTAGCTACAGAAGTCTTGCAGCTTCTTAGGTACACTACAAAGTTGTGGAGAGCAACTACTAGCTTTCTCATGTCAGTCTGTCAGTTCATTCATTTGCATGGAAAATCTTGGTTCCCACTGGACAGATTTTTGTGAAATTTTAGAATGGGCACCTCTATTGAAATTTGTTAAGCAAATTCAAGTTTGCTTAAAATGTGGCAACTATCAGCACTTCACATGAAGAGGTATGTTAATGGCAACATCTTGCTGCATTCTTCCAAAACACAAATTCAGATTGAAGTTGTAGAGAAAACAAAAATACACAATTAATGTCAAATACGTAAATATAAGGAGCTGACACTGGCACAGTTGGTTGAGGCACTTTGCTACAAGCTGGCAGGTCATGGGTTCAATTCCCAATGGTGTCTCTGGAATTTTTCACTGTCATAATCTTTCTGGCCACACTGCTTTTTCCCAGAAAAGAGTACCAGGAATATTTCCTGGGGAGTAAAGGCGGCTGGTGTGTAAAGCTGACAGCCTTACCACCTTCATGTGCCGACCGTCTAGAATTCTGAGAGCCTCAACCTCCTGCAACCCTATGGACCTGAAAAAGGCCTGTACAGGGATCGCTTTGATGCTTTATATAAGAAGGTATGTTCTAGTATATTTTATGATATATATATACACATACATATATGTATGTATTTGTTATAATGTCTGTTTATATTGCAATTTCAGTCCATAAAATTTTCATAATTTCACACCACCTTCTGCAGCTTTAACTATCCACTGAACTGCATGTCAATGACTAATGATCCTTAATTTATAAAAATTATGTTAATTATGTTGTTTACATTGTAATTATTGTACTTTGTACCTGCATGTTGCAGTATATTAGTATTCCATGTTGTTTTATGTAAGCATGCAAGTTATACAGCCCTAAAATTTCATGCATTATTACTCGTACTATAATCTTTTGACATGTCCGTTATCGTTTGTAATGAGCTATAGGAAGAAAATAAAAATAAATTAAAAAAAAATAAATAAATAAAATTAAAATACACTGCACTGCAGCACCAATGGACTTACATGGTTTTCAACTTACACAGAAACCTTCAGCACAAATTAAACATGAAAGTCAATGACTTACTCTGTTTCATACAGACTACAGTACCATCCACTTACAGGTTATAATTCTTGATGAGGATAAAAATTCCTTGTAATGCCAACAGACTGACTGCACCACCTGATGGAAGAAACAAATTCAATGCCATCATGCGGATTCAGCAGTTAATTTTAAGCTACATTCCTGCAGTTTGCAACATGGAGTGAAATCACATGCAAAGAAGCATTCCTCCCACACAATTACATACAATACCCCGGATTCTGCCCATTGGAGATCCCCCAAGCTGCCTGCCAGCAGCAACAATGTTCAACTAACAATGGATAATGTTCATTGGAACTTTGGTCACTAAAATCTGCCAGCCTTAACGTCTATCATCCTCCAAGACAACATGCTGGTCTGTAAACTGTACTAATGAATGTCCTAGCATGCCATATGCTAGTCTCTGTGTGTTTGATTGGTAGCAATTTAAATACCCATGCTAAACCAGAAACACTCACACCATCACAAGGTACAATAAGCATTTAAATGTCTTCTAAAGATTAAAGTGAAACAACTTTGTTAAGGCAATGTTGGATGAGGACCACCTGTAATGACAAATACAGTGAAGGTACATCAGATGTAGACTGCCTGTAGTGACAATTACAGGGAAGGTACATTAGGTGAGGCCTGCCTGTAGTGACTAATATAGTGAAGATATGTTAGATGAGACCTGCATGTAATGACAAATACATTGAAGACACGTTAGCTGAGGCCTACCTGTAATGAAAATACAGTGAAGACATGTTAGATGTGGACTGCCTGTAATGACAAATACAGTGACGATACACTAGTTGAGTCCTGCTTATAATGACAATACAAAAAAGAATCAACACTTGTTACTATAATACTTCAACATGCCAGAACACAATTCTTATTACCAACTTCAGTTGTACATCTCAGCTCGATGAACCAGGTGATACGACAATCATTAATTTCAATGAACTATGTAAGCCTACAAGGTCCAATGTGTGATCAATAATAAGTTTTTCCTTTCTTTGAAAATCACTTTCAAAGTTATTGTAGTTGGAACCTGTAAGTTTGCCTGAAACTTAACACCATTCTGATTCACTAAATCTCCGGTCCTCATTAGGGAAGATGGTGTGCATAAGAGTAGCATTCACATAGGCCTAATGTTTGATAGTACATCACAATTTTGACCACAACGTCTTTCATTTATAAAAAAAAAGCAACATTTACTTAAGATTTGCCCAAAACTTTTGATATTTTTAAGTACATTTTTGGAAAATTTTGTGATATGACATGACTTGGATCATGAAATAAACATTCTGCTACAGCTACAGGTTACACTGTTATAGGTTATGTGGACACCTTACACTGCAGGCTACACAAACAACACAGCATTAATAAGAATGCAAGCTGACACAGCACACGGCACACACCAGTTACTGAAGCCCTTTCACAGCAAACTGATGGATAGTCAACCCTACCATCTGGGCTGCTGAAGCAATAAGGACGAAATGGAAATGGCAGTTTATGAATACAACAGCCTGTCCTCTAAAGTGTGTGCCACAATCAGACAAATGCACCAATGCTGAAAAATGACTCTTCAGTGACATACACGAGGAACAGTTCATGATCTAATGATTTATCCTTTAATTTTCATGACCTCTGGAACCTTATTTATGGAATGTCCTTGTATACTGCCATATGAAGTTCTTCTGTGTACATCTATATGGAAATTTACTGATACTTTATACAACACAAGTGGAAAGTACTCCGATTTGAATGCACATCTCTCAGGTGGGTTATTTCCTAAATTTTATACCTCACAGATTTGATGTTTCTTTGCTGCAGACAAGAATCAACAGTTGCCAACCCTACAGCACTATAACATTGTAACGTTGCATAAGAAACAAATTATTTCCTTGTTTTAATACAAATATATATTCCAATCAAACTGTGCTGCAAATGGAAATTGTAAAGTTATTAAGATCTAGACTTAATAACATGTAAATGAAATGTGTGGAGCTGTAACTACAGTCCACTATACACAGAAGCAGCAGAGCCAGAAGATGCAGCCAATGCAGTAGCAGCAAAAGCACATACAGCAGCAGTAGACACAGAAGCAGGTGCAGATGCAGCAGTAGTGGATGCAGTAGTTGCAGCAGCACCAAATGCTGCAGCGTCAGCAGATGATGCAGCACCATCAGATACATTAGCAGCAGCAGCAGATGCACAGGCAATGGCTGGAGATGCAGCTGCAGCAGCAGAAACATGGGCAGTGGCAGATGCAACAGCAGCTGCAGTAGGAGATGCAGCAGCAGACACAGGAGCAGCAAATGCAGCCACAGACGATGATGACGAAGATGATGATAACGACGACGACGATGACGACGATGACAACAACAACAACAACAACAACAACAACAACAACAACAACTCTACCTACATACCAACGAACATCCACTGAAGAACTTTCAATCTCAGATCTCCAACATCAATTCTCACCAAAATCAACTGATGGAGAGGGAACATGTAGAGGGATATCACCATTGTGTTCATTTATGCACTTTAAAGAACCAACTCTTGTCAGGATACTCAACAACTGATGATCTTTCTAGGCACAGAATTCAGTTTGAGCCCCACAGCTGGTCTGCCACTGTCATAAATTGAACCCACATTCCTTCGTAATACAAACCATGATGCAACTGCACATAAGTTCCTGCAGTCACCAGTACGTAACAGCACAGGTACAAAGTTTGTGCAACCACCAGTATGTAACTGATAACAAGACATGGGTGAATATAATATGATAACAATGTGTCTGACGTCAAAAACATACAGTTTTGGGCAGCACTTCATATCAGAACAGAATATGTAAAAATCCATGTATCAACACCATACAGTACTTATAGATATGCACGTTTATAAGTGAAACTCAATCAAAATATAATCAAAATACAGGCTGAGATGAACCTGCTGCTGTTGAATGCAATAAAGTAAAACTGTCACTTCTCTCGAAGTAACTGCTTACCCATATCCAAAGAGTCCATAAGATAATCTGTGAGCAGCAGTGGCTTATCAAGATGTGGCAATACCCTCTCCAGAAGAACAACCAGCAGCTGCTGATGAGTCGCAAAGGAATGCTCCCAACGAATGACGATGCCCCACACCCTGTTTAGCCATCTGTGCAAGTGGTCAGTATTTTGGATAAACTCTGGGCCACCTACAGGAAATGAAAACATCAAACAGAATGCCAGTCAGGATTAGAACACAGTCCGTATGACAACACTGACACCGAACATCCCACTCTTCTGCACTGTGACGCTCCACTGTCAGTTGGCCAGATTCTGAAGTTTCTCAAGGAATTGTAATGCCTTCATCTTAATAATGAAGCAATCCATAAAAACCCTAATGATGAGTGTATTATGATCCTTCAACATGACAATAACTGTTCACCAGCAGCCACAATATCGCATCCCAAAGGAAAGGAATTTTCATCAGCACCACTGCAAAAACCTCAAATTTCACAACAGCAGCAATCTTACACCACTTGTACAACAATGCTGACATCGTTACGACGACTTGTATGACAACACTAACGGGTTTGCTAAACACTGACATTCTCATACATACCTTCCCTGCCACAAAGCAGCAAATCCTGACCCTCTTTACTTTTAGCAGTCTCTTTAGATACTGGGATTTTGTCCAGTAAACTAAGAAAATTCTTTCTGAATATCTCATTGGGATGTTGCTTGTTCAGTACAACAGTTGGTAGCAATTTCCAAACATAGTACAGAACATCTCCATAGGCAGTGAATTCTTGGAATCGTAAAAGAAGATTTTCTGTGATGCAGTCTGAAGACAGAAGTTCTTGTACAACAGGCTGAGAACAAAACAGACACAACTTATATTGCAACTTTTAATTCAAAACTACTCTGAAGTATGACTTCAAATCTTTCTTCAAAGCTTCCAACAGTTATTCTGACAGTACTCTTCTGTCTGAATATCATGTTCAGAAAATAAATTAACAATGAATTAAGTTCCAAAGAACTGAACAAAATCTGTGCAGACACACACATGCAGAAGATTCCTGATCTGCAGGAGTCTGACCTTTTCTGATCAGCCATTTCAGTACAATTGCTGCACCCTTTAACGACAGGTTCCACCAAACTAGAATGAGACAATATGGCTAATCGATCAGTTGTCCCAGCTCTCTAGTAATTATGCAGACCACTCTGAGCTCAATCAAGCTCTGTGTCTTGTTAAGTGAGGGCAACTGCTTTCATGCCTTATGGAAAGAGACTCTCAATAATGAAATGTACTGTATGCTTCCTGAAAGTGCCTGTATTGTGCAGTATCAAGCTGTGACACTTCCTTATGTTTTTGGATTTAATTTATAACTTTACTACGGGTATTTCACAAGCCCATGGAACCAAACAGTTATTTGACATTGAAATGGATTCTGATGACTGCTGTTCTGATGTCTTGATGGTTCTGTCACTTCCAATTAATGCCAAACACTGAAACCACCATATTTTGCAAAATTACTACCTTCACACTCCAAGAACTAACTCCATGGGGAAGAGTCCTTCTTGAGAAGCCAACAGTTCCTCAGCTAGTCATGAAATTGCCACACCTTATGGAACCCACAAGTTCATCACCACATTCACAACAGCTCACCACCTGTCCCATTCTTGAGCCACAGCAATCTAGTCCATGTCACCCCATCCCACTTACTAAAGATCAATTTTAATCATCCCATCTATGCCTAGATCTCCCAAATGTTCTCTTTCCCCCCTAGTTTCCCCACCAAATCCCTGTATGCACTTCTCCTCTCCCCCACACCTGCCACATGCCCCACCCATCTCATTCTTCTTGATTCGATCACCCATATAACATCTTGTGCACAGTACAGAACATTATAGTGTTTTCCAGTCCCCTTACATTATCCCTCTTAAGGTCCAAAAATCCTAACCAGTACCCCATTCTTGAACACTCTCAATCTACATTTATCTTTCACTGCAAGAGACCATGTTTCATGCCCACACAAATTAACAAGCAAAATTATTCATTCTGTATATTTTAATCTTTATATTTTTAGTTAGCAAACTGGAAGACTGAAGATTCTGCACTGAATAACAGCACACATTCTCTGACTTCAATCTGCTCTTAATTTCTTCACGAATAAAAATTTGATCTGGTAGGGTTGTTCCCAAATATCTGAACTGTTCTTCATTTTCAAAGGATTTATTAACCGTCTTTTTGTTGTGACTTTGCCCGCATGCTGAACACAACATGTAAACTTATACTTGGTGTTCACACCTCTCACTTTTAGGCCAATTTCTTACCAGTAACTAAATACAGCTTCTGTGTTCTACTGTGTGGTATTTGCGCTTTCACCAAATAACTTACACGAAAACCAAAAGCTGGCGCATACCAATTAATTTCAAGCCCTCTCAGTTTGCCTGAACCCTCCCAATGGCATACTCTAAAGCACAGTTCCTTCCCACAAATAACAAAGGTAGTACAAATGGTGGTGACAGTCACCAAATACTCACACGCAGTTTCTGAACTGGGAAATAATATTCTTCTTCTCTTGCACAATCAATAGGATACTTTCCCTCTAAACTGAGTAGTTTCATCATGGTGGACAAGGCTTGTAACTGTGTGGCAGGTTTATGCTTTGACATTATTGCAAGCAATCTCATGAACGTGTCCTCATAACAGTCTCGAAGCCACGCTCGATACTTCATTTCAGCATTTACTTCTGAAAATTTTCCAAATAACAAACTAATTAAAAGAAACAAGGTCACATACCCAACATAACATGTAAGTACATGAAGGATATCGTCACAAACACACAAAGTCCCTAAGTTTCCAAACAATGTACTCCATTTTTTAAACTTGTTCCACTTATCTACCAGTTTTTCTTCTGAAGTACAAGGTGTCTGGGAATAAACACAATAAGAACTGAATATTCCAGGGTGTGAAGCCATGCAGTTTGGTAGCAGTAGGATGCTGCAGCAGGCCAGTGGCTACAGTCACATGTCAGGAAATACTGATATCCACAGTCAATGCTGACAGAACCTTAAATCTGACACCAACATCAACACCACACTATGCAGAGGAAAATGGTGAGGTTCATAAGAATTGCCAGAACTGTGGTTCTGACAGTGCGTCACCACTGTACCTACAAGCCAACAGTAAATCCACAAAAGAACTTGCAATGCAAATCTTCAGTACCAGTTCTCAACAAAATCCACTGATGAAGACAGAACAAGCAGATGGACATGTCACCATTTTGCACTCATTTATGCACCCTAAAGAATCAATACTTTTCAAGACACTACGCACCTGACACGCTTTCTTGGCACAGATTTCAGTGTGGGACCCACAGCCAGTCTGACTACTTTGGAAAAGATAGCAAATTTGTTGCCACTCCTACAAATGAAACCCTGATTTCCACAAAACTTAAACCACAAAGGCATACAAAGGTGAGTGTTCAGCTTTAGGCCCTGGCCACTTTACCTCCTACACCTTCTGAACAGCAGGCTGGTGTATCCCACAGCCAGTCTCCATGTACTGTGAGACAGAAAACTATCTCATCCTACCCCCAACCTTGTCACTACACCGTCTACACACATGGGGACAAAGAGATGCACAGAAGTAAAAGAAAATTTATGGGGTACACATGGTGAGAATATGTAGAGTGAATATATGTAATACATTGGGAGTTACAGAGTTAGTCCTCAACGATGTTACACAATGCATGAAAACTGAAACAGTACAAATAATAGCAAATTCATACTAAACACTTCATTTCATTAAGTTCTACATGAGTAATTATAATAATATTATGTTACCATGTTCATTTGCAGCAGCTGTGAAATCTCTGCTCATTTCTCTTCTTTTTAAAACTTCTGTGAATATCATTTCTAATGCTAAAATACTGGGCTGTATATTTCCTTCTTTCTGAAAAAGGAGAACAAAGTACAGAAGTCAGTCTCACTAAAGGACACAAACATCCTACAGTTTTTAGCTTAGGTTGGCTTGTAGTCGAACACAGTTGTGTTCGACTACAAGCCAACCTAAGCTCATACACACACAACGGGGATGACAAACGTCCTAGATCCTACAATTAACTGTTACAGCACTCAGAGTCTGTAGCTTCTAGTCCAGGTAAATTATTGACAGAACAAGGATACAACGGAGCCATTACATGAGGAATTATGCTGCCAACATAAGCAACATTATGTATCCCAACATAAACTAAAGTAACATATGCTACCCTAAATTATCCTCCACTAACCTAAACTCTCCTACCCTCACCTGTCATATCATACAGCATACTAACCAAAATGTAACCTAAATCATCCTAAACTATCTTAATACAGAAGGGAAATCAAATAAAACGAAGAAAACGATACACTCCATAGGAATTAAACATAGCGTGAAGTGAATGGTCCAACTCGGTACTTGAATGATGGGCAGAATGTGTGCCGAGTGCAAATGCTGCGTAAAACACACATATCAAGTACCAAAAAACCGTTATAATCATTCAGTGGCAGTATCAGGGAAATGTATACACGGCTGAGCTTATATAGGCCGTTACTATTACAACTGACGGCCCGATAATACATTGGGGCGTATTATTAAAATTCAAGGAACGCGTAGTTCTATTTACATCCTGGGCGCGGTTACCAAACTAAAGAATGTATTTTTTTTCTCCCATTCTTCAATATTCAACAATTATGATGGACATATTATGCCGCTCATAGTTCAATATACGCGTAAAATTGTGACTGCACTTTTTAAGTCGTCAACGAAAATGATTTCTGGAACCCTGCTCATAGCGAAGGTTATCTTAAACCGAGCGGCAAGAACGATGTTTTTCATTTGTGCACTCACTACATGCAGTTGGTTACCTCTAGTAATGATATGATGTTAATTAAGTTGTTTGCATTTTTTCTACTTTTCAAGAATTCTGAAGCCTGTGCTCGCAACTCTTTAGACAACATCTCTATAGCCGTCACCGCAACACACTATCATCACCATTCCATACACTCGCCCACAGTACACATGATCTGTGCCCACAGGGTATCTCCTGTGGATCGGTGCTCCTCCTGTACTCCATGCTCCTGTGTACTAATGAGTAGGAGAAATGTCCGCGGAGGTGTGTAGCCTCCCAAGGGAACTATTTTGAAGGGACAAACTGGATTTGTAGTTTAAAAATAAATACACAGTTATATTGAATCAGTCTCATTACTTTATTTACAGACCACGTATGGTGGAACTAAAGATATCAGCAGAAATGAAACAAGTTAAGGGCCAAGATCCCTAAAGGGGTTTGCACAAAGGACTACTAACACAAATGTTATCTTACTTGGAGCCCCTCACAGATATGATTTGCCTCCTTTATGTGTAAACACAGAAGTAAAGCTCTACAATAAGAGGTTACAAAGTTTTATGTCTACTTTTAATCATGTAAGGGTCCTCAGTATGTCTACAGAGAAACGACATCATAGCAATCATGGACTACACTTAAATTAGAAAGGGAAAGATTGGATAGTAAACAACCTAGTAAAGGATTAGGAACTTGTATCTACCGGGCAAGATATCCCCACCTATAGTGTTGCCATGGAGGGATGTAAATGAAAATGTAAGCCAGCTGACTCAACCTAATAAAGGTCGTTATCAGTCTAGGAGTGATCTAAAGGAGGATTTTGGGAATCAAGTTTTAATTGTTACAGTAAATGATGATATAGAATGCCCGAGTCCTAGCTGTAGGAATGATGACTGCCTAAAACTTGGAGACACTGCTGTAGGTGTTGATCTTCTATCAAAGAGTGATGTGGAATACTTAGTACAGACCCCAAAAGTAAATGATGACCCACAGGAAGATGTAACAATATGCGAAAAGGTTGTAAAAACTTCCAACTAACAAGTACCAAGATTTTTTATGTTAAATGAAAATCATAAACTTAACAACTTGAGTGAACAAAGTGTTAGTGGTGCAAGTGAGAGCAGTAACAACTTAGATAAAACAGCCTCCCCAAACTTGAGTACTAAAGTACCATCTAAATGTAAACCTAAAATTAAATTGTCTCATCAACTAAATGGTTCAGTACCTTTAACTGTTTACCATAAATATAAAAGGATTAAGAGGGAAAGCAAATGTTTTGTTAAGTCAGTTATATCCACTTTCTCACATATACTGTGTCTCACAGAGCATCATATGAACCACTTAGAATTACAGCAGACATTTTTTGACAATTATAAATTAGTTGTCAGTTATTGTATAACTTTATATGAAAGGGGAGGAGTATGCATATTTGTGCAAGAAAGTTTAAGGTATGTACGAATTGACCTAGAAAAGTATTGTAAGGATAAAGACTTTGAAGTACATGCCATCAAGATTCACTTCAATATGAAAAGTGCATGCACAATTGCTATATACGGAGCCCCATCAGGTAATTTTGATCTATTTATTTAAAAATTAGACACAATCCTTAGGAAATTGTGTACTGTTACCACTGAATACATTATTTGTGTTGACATAAATATAGATTATTTAGTTGACAGTGATAGAAAAAGTCAATTACAGGCTCTGCTTAAAACCTATAATCTAATAAGTGTAGTTAACTTACCAGCTCGCACTCAAAAACATTCAGCCACAGCTATTAACAATATTTTTATTGACATTTCTAAAATGGGGAATTATTCTGTTTGTCCAATAATCAATGGCCTGTCAGACCATGATGGTCAGTCCATAACATTACAGTCTTTCAATCTGAGACCCCCCCCCAAAAAAAAATGTATGTTAATTAGGAAGATAAATGAACATACAATAAATGACTTCCTCAATAAATTAAGTTATGAAACTTGGGATACTATATTCTCTACAGATGACATTAATGAAGTGTTTAACTCTTTTTTTGGATTTTTACCTGAAAATGTTTTATTCCAGTTTTCCACTAAAGAGAGTTCACATTTATAAAAAAAAATAAAAATTGGATTACTTTAGGAATTTTAACGCCTTGTAAACATAAAAGAGAACTCTTGATTGCAAGCAGGAACAGTAATAATTTAGATCTTATAAATTATTATAAAAGATACTGTACAATTTTATCTGCTGTTATGAAGAAAGCTAAAAAACTAAACTATTCAGACAAAATTAAAAAATCCTTAAACAAGAACAAAACTATTTGGGATGTAGTAAACTTAAAAACCAATAAAACTGGTAATACTGAGAAGATTAACACTTTAAATCTTGATGCGAACTCAATCAGTGATCGCCAAGAGATAGCAAATGCATTTAATAAATACTTTTTAACTATAGCTAAAAGTATTAACACTAAACAAAATGAACCCAGTTCCCATAACTTAGATAACACCACCCCTCTTCACTATTTAATGCAGTCTTTCAAGAATCCTTTCCCAAATATTAATTTAAAATCCATATCAACCAAAGAAATTGAAAAGATATAAAATCTCTAAAACCTAAAAATTCCTCTGGATACGATGGAATATCTATCAAATTAATAAAAATATGTTCTCCCTTCATTAGCTCACCTTTAGCCCATATATGTAACAAATCCTTATCTTCAGGAATTTTTCCAGACTGCTTGAAATATGCAGTAGTTAAACCTTTGTTTAAGAAAGGTGATAAATCTAAAATCTCAAGTTACAGACCTATATTTATTTTCATTTTCAAAAATACTTGAAAAAGTCGTGTACAATCAACTTCAGGACCATTTGAATAAATACAGTATTTTAGCAGAAGAACAGTAAGGGTTTAGATCTGATTCTACAACAAATAAAACTATATATAAGTTAAGTAATGAAACCCTGAATGCCTCAAATAGTAAATTTATAATAGGTGGTATATTTTTTGATCATGAAAAGGCTTTTGACTGTTTAAATCATAATATTTTACTGTCAAAACTACAATTTTATGGTGTTAATGACAAAGCAAAATCATGGTTTGAATCATACCTTAATAACAGATATATGAGAGTTCAAATCTCGGATGAAGGATTAAATCAAACAAATTTTTCTGCATGGGAAAAAATAACTGGTGGTGTTCCTCAGGGATCAGCATTAGGTCCACTGCTGCTCCGTATACATGTCAATGATCTGCCCAAAACCGTAAATGATAAAGCTGTACCTATATTGTTCACTGGTGATAAAAGTATAATAGTAAAAATTCCTAATTCAAAAGATTTTCAAACTAATATGGTCACAGCTTTTAATTGTGTAAATAAATGGTTTAAGGTATATTTACTTTCTATAAACGTTGATAAAACTCATTACATTCAATTTAAGACCAAAAAACAAGCCCACACTTGATATGAACATTGTTTGTAATGATAATCTAATAACAACTCTACCTAAAATCAAGTTTCTGTGCATGTATATATATATACACACACATAATTCAATAAACTGGAGTTGTCATATTGAATATATTATCCCAAAACTGAGTTCAGCATGTTACATAATGAGGAGTATTAAACCATTTATGTCTCTCAATACTTTGAAAAATACTTACTATTCTTATTTTAATGTAGTTATAAGTTACAGTTTATCTTTTTGGGGCAACTCACCCCATGCCATAAAAATATTTAGTATGCAAAAAAAAGAATAGTTAGAATTATGATGGGTTGTAAAAATAGGGTTTCTTGTAGGAATCTGTTTAGAAGGTTGGAAATTCTACCTTTTGTGTCTCAATATATGCTCTTACTTATGCTTTTTGTAGTTAACAACAAAAATTTGTTTATTTTGAATTCACAGAATCACACTAAAAGTATAAGACAATTTAATAATTCTTATCAGTCCATAACTAATTTTACTGTATACCAAAAGGGAGTATATTACATGGACATTCAGATTTTCAGCAATCTTCCTCCATACATTAAAGATATATCCAATAATGTCAGGAAATTTGAAATTTGCTTAAAACGATTCCCACATATACATTCTTTTTACTCCATAGAAGAATATTTTAAATATAAATCTATTACAAGTTGATAATGTGCCACTACACGTCTTTCATAAGACGAATATACTTAATGTATACTCGTAACAATCTATGTTTTGTCACTAAGTCTCACAAAAAAAAAAAAATTGACATTGTTATGTTAATGTTATTCACATGCGTAAATTTGCTGTCTGTATTCATTTGCTACAATTGCTCATTGTCTGTACTTGACTTGTTTCTCTGTTTGTTAACTATAGCCATATCTTTCTGTGCTTTTGTCGTCACACAGTGGTTTTTGTCCTGTCTGTATTAAACATCATTCATGTACTTGACTTGGAATCTGTTTGTTTGATTCCAAATATTTATACAATTATAATTTTACATTTGACATGTTCTATATCCTACTTATTGTTATTGTGGATTTATGGAATGTAAATAAAATATCATATCACCTGGTGGCATGTAAAGACATTTCTTAATCCCTACAACCAGATAGAGGACTACATCTATCATCTGGCCCACTACATGTTTGCGGCAGGGTGCCAATCCGAGAACATGGAACAATTCACAAAGTTCATCAGCATTGTTGCAAGCATGGACTGGAGCGCCACACCTACCCTCGATTGCGGTAATGTCGCCATGTGATTCACTGTCTCCCCACCACTGGTGTACAGTCACTGCCCGCAACAGGTAAGATCGTGACATCACTTCTTGCATAGCAACCAATCCTTTGCACAGCATTCAAGTTACCTTATGTACAGTTAGGTTACATTACGTTACCTTTGTTCCATTATGTTACATTCGGTTAGGTTTGCTTTTTCTTTCATTTGGTTATGTTTGGTGGCCTTTGAACAAGTCATTCTCCAAGTACTTTGGTTTTCCCACATATATTGTTATATTGTTATAAATAAATACTTGCATTTCATTCATCTCCCATCCAAGATATTTAATCTTAGCAGTTTGTAACAACATTAAAAACAACACTAACAGGTAGTATCTGGATACACAAGTGCCATATGTTCCAAAGGTTCATTGCTCACTGAAAACCTTTTAACACAGGTAGAGCAGGGATGCATCCTGCCTTCATAACCAACTGATTAACACTCTGTGTACTATAAATACTTATTGGTTGTCCTTCCTCATCATCTGTGATAAATCTCTCACTCTTTTATTACTGAAACACAACTCTAGGGGATGTTTTACTGGCTCTGAACTTCAATACACATTGCTAGCATACACCCCAGTTCTCACCATCTACATTCCTGTACAGTGAAAGCAGCTACAACACATTGACCAAGGCATGTAACTGCATCAGCATTATTTGGAATTGCTACACTATACAGTCATCAAACTGAAATGCCTACAAATGTCCATCTGAAGCTAATAGTTTTGAGTCACTTAAACATGTGCAGTTTCTAACCTTGGTCAATATACCTTAGTAACAAACTTCTGTAGAAGGCATTTCAAACAAGGAGGAGTAGCTATTTATGCTCGTGACAACCTTATGTATGAAATCATAGACATAAGCCAATTTTGTAAAGAAAAGGACTTAGAATTATGTGCTGCAAAAATTAAAGGTATGTCAACACATTTAATTGTATTATGTACATATAGATCCCC
>Ga0123355_10002404_pt1 | contig 26466 bp, 15 predicted proteins | sample TergutEmb28metaG_3_FD_89872 | JGI IMG/M metagenome (GOLD analysis project Ga0123355, IMG submission 89872) | Embiratermes neotenicus P1 segment gut microbial communities from Petit-Saut dam, French Guiana - Emb289 P1 | ecosystem: Host-associated > Arthropoda: Insects > Digestive system > Gut ...
CCCCCCCCCCCCCCCAGTTTGTTTTTCTTCAGGACTTAAGACGAACAGTCTTTTGCACCACAATTCAACATAATTTTCACTCTTTCAATTTGAGTTATTAATTAGGCAAATTGAAGGAGGAAAAAATGGGGAAGAGTGAATACATCACGTATAAAAGAGGTAAGAAAGAAATTAATTTTGAATTTCAGAAACTAAAGGGAAAGAAACTGCTTGTGAAATTTGAAATTAGATGGAAAGATAATATTAAAATGTCCCTTCGAAAAGTGGTATGTAGACTGGGTCAGGCTGGCTCTGGAGATGGTCCAGTGGCGGGCTGTTTGATCACGAGAGTGACCTTCCGATTTTTATAAAAGGGTGGGTTGTTTCGGATAGCGGATTGACCGTCAGTTGGGAAGAAATATCTGTGCACCATGACTATAACTTGATCCAGCATTATTACATAATCAAGTAGCCTACGAAGACAAAACTAAATTCTTGCGAATCTGATTTTAAAAATTCCAGTATTTCATATTCGGAATGTCTCCGTTTCGAAGTTCGACCTTCAACCCATCATTGAAACCTACACCATTATCTCGATTTTCCTTAACCAGCAGTAAAATACGGAAAGGCCTCATTTAATTCTTTTAGTGTGACTGAGTGAATCACACCCGCGTTGCCACGGTTAAAATAGAGCTAGGTTTCCTACTGGCTTGAGAACGGGTGTTCTCTGGTTACTACAGAGCGCGGTTTGTTATTGGATCATACCCTGGTTTCCTTGGTAAGGGTTGTCAGTGGTCTTTTCTGACGTGCTGGCCAAGTGGGTTGTATAAGCTCGTCCATATTATGTTACCCGGTGATTTCTAATAAGGAGATGAACATGCAGGGATAGTGCGACAGAAATTTAAACAGAATTGGTGGAGAAATGGTCAGAATGTGGCACTGAATTATGGGTCTACATGGTTGAACCTTTCAGACGTGTAGTTTGTGACAGTAACTGTGGATCCGAGGATCAAGGAGGGAGAACAGAGAGAAGTACGGAAGAATAATTTAAGGTTGGAGCAAGCACTGCGTTCGTAATGCACGAGGAAAAGGAGAAATATTTTGGAGTTAGTAGAGGGAAAGCGAGGAGGAATCACACAGTCGTACTGCGAAGAATGTGCCATTTAATTATACCTTATTACATGGTACATGCACTAACTGATGTGTTGGTACTACTTAATTATGCACAAAACTGTGATTAGTATCAAGAAAAAAGGAAGCATTCTGGGCGATTTGAATTATGCTCTTCATATTTAGTTCTGACTTGTTAATTCAGCCTTTGTATTTTTGTTTGTTTGAGTGTTTGTAAACAGGATAATGAGCAAATCACTCACTTCCATTTATTCATTTTTTTTTCATTCAATCAGTCAGTAAGTAAGTGACTTATCAATGAATTCAACTGTTTATATTTTATGACAACCTGTTTTATCCATACGCTTTGTTATTCTCCGCCACTGAAACACTGTGACGTGTTTATTTGGGACTGAAATGTCACTGTGCAAATACACAACCAGAGGCACATATACACAAGATCCACTGCCGCAATATTATCACCACAACACAAAATACTATTACTTCCATCACGGGTCACTCGGAAACTTAAACACCGCTAAGGGAATGACGACGTTATGGCATTTTCCTGTGTTGACATATTTAGGTAGGGTTTTATGCTTGCGGGGTCTATAATGAAGGAATTATACCGCTTGCTATGTCTCTTTCCGTGCTACATAATTTTTTTCTCGCTTAGAAGCAGTGGTATTTCTGGCATCGATGTATTCAGTTTTTGAAGTTACCGATGAAAATGTGCCCTACACTCTGTTAACAATTAAGAGCTGTATTCGTGACTAAGATAATGTAATTTATAGCCACATGGATATATTTTGGCTTGAAATGGTGTAAGCCTTTTTTAACCCCCTAAAGACAAAGCGTGAACGATTTTGTTTAAAGATTTAGTTCGTACCGCGCAGAAAACACGTCCCGGCTATAAAGACCAATCAGTTTATTTTACATTGCGCGAAAATCACCGCTTTTCTGACATAAATGCACAACACCTGAAATGCAATATAGTCAGCCAGTACAAACTGGTGGTGCATGAAAAAGCTGGTAGGCTTTGGAAGGTTGAATACCAATCGGTACGGGATGTGGTGACTGGTAGAAAGTTACGGACATATCAGGGAAGCTCCCCATTTTCAGGACAGAAGAGTATTTCCCTTCGAAACGTCGATAGGTTTCTAAGAGGCTAATCGATGTCACACGTTAGACACACTATTGGTAACCACTGTTGTGGTAACTACATATCTGTGTACCTAATAAGTGCTTGGATACTTCAGAGGAGGCAGAAGATGGACAAGCATCGTTATTGATAGGGCCGAAAAATAAGACAAGAACGAAATGACAGTCTTCAGACGTGCAGGCGGTAAATTACGGTGTACCGGTATGTGACCCCGTGCAGACTGGTAGAGAGAACCTGCTGCCTCCGTACTCTGTGCGTAATCACCCATGAAAGTTTAGATAATTATGTCATAGAAATGCTTATGCCTATCTAAAGACAAAAAGTTGAATTTCCCCTGTGCTTAATTAACCTTTTGGCGCCGGAATTATTTTTTTAAAATTTTAGCACATCCTGTATATAAAATGTGAATATAACAGGAATCAAATATGTTATAATTATGAAACAAACTGCATTTTGAAGAGAAAAAAACGGAGAGTGTGTACCATGTTTAAAATATTCAGTACCTGTATTTGTTGAATAAATATATAAAATGCAACGTTTAGAGGTTAGCGGTGCGGTAGACCACTATAGTCGCCGTTAGGCGTCAAAGGGTTAAGCGCACCGTCATGAAGAGGTATTGGTATTGTTGGTGGAGGTAGAGCTCCACACGGTCTTGAATTTACCATAAGAAACGGTGTAAAATCCTATAACACTATATGGGCAATTTAAATTTCGTATCGACAGGCGATTATTCATATTTTTTTATTCTTGTCAGACTTAAGTACGACTAAGTAACTGTTCTGGGCTAAGAACGTATCACGTGCCACTAACGCTCTGGTAACCACGGTTTGGGAACTGCTGCGACACAGTACCAATCGCACCTGTTTGTGGGGGTCAGCTCCTCTGTTTTGTGTTCTGTAAACCCAGAGGGTCGTTAATTAACTGTGGATTTTCTTACTTTTCGTCAGTATTTCCAAGCACCTTTGATCAATAACTTGAAACTGGCAACTACGGATTCCTCCGGCCGTGTGTCCTTCAGTCACAGTCATACAATATATAACACTGTATATCACGTATAGTTGGAAAAGTGTTATTAAACAACCCAGTAGCCTTAATGGATAAGCAATAAGCATGTTGTAATAGTTTATTCTGTTGTGTTCCAGGTAAGTGGCCGTAGAGCCTGCAAGCAGCTGTTTCGACTACCCGTCTTACAGGGATGGCAGAGAATTTGCCGCGGAAACAAGGCGCCTTGGTACGTACCGGCTGGAATTCTCTGCGAAACACGACGTGAATTTATTAATACCTGCAGTTAATGTTCGTTAGGCTAGTAGACCCTAACTTCGAGGATGGAGACTTATGGCCTTGTAACGAAATGTAGTATATCAGGCTAATATCAAAGTTTTATTTATTCACGAACTGATGCACTAATGAGTTGTCTTAAAAACAATATTAAATTTTACATTAAAATTTACATTAAAAGAGCTCCGACATGTTTCGGTGTTACAGTTACATCATCATCAGGGAGCGCATTAATTAGTGCTTACTAAAGTTACAGTTGTTGAAATAGTCCATTATAATACATCGGTGTGTGGATAACACGGTGGTGGTGTGGCTGCATATGTTGGGTCCTTATTGGTGTCTGTTTGTCGCACTGTTCGGCTGTAGAATTTTAGTATTGTTTTTTTTCTAAGACAACTCACTAGTGCATCAGTTGGTGAATAAGTAAAACTTAGATATTATCAAGATGCACGGTACGAATTTAAAAAAAAAAATATATCAGAGTAATGTTCGAACTTCGACAGAGAAATTACCTTGAAACTTGATTTTCAGATGAGACATTCTCGTTTTTTTTCCAGTAATTAATAGAATGTATATAAGATAATCTTATGTTTATTGGACCGTGCATCATTGTGATAGTTGAAGAATAAAATACTAACTTGATGTCACTTGCTATTTTATTTCACTTTTTATGTGCTCAGCATGTTTCGGACATTAATATATCAGGAGCTTGCGACTCTTCTGTTGAATTACCACATTGGTCGTATTGTTCTTGGTTCGATGTGTGTTGGAGCTTCGGTGTGGTTGGGTTGGAGTGGTATTCGTGTTGCAGGCTGAAGCAGTTGTGCTTCAGCCTGCAACACGGATATCATTCCAACCCAACTACACCGAAACTCCAACACACATCAAACCAAGAACAATGCGACCAATGTGGTAATTCAACAGAATAGTGTCCGTGTTGCAGGCTGAACGCACAACGAACCGAGAACAAAACGACGGATGTAGTAATTCAACAGCACAGTCGCAAGCTCCTGATGATGGATATATTAATGTCCGAAACATGTTGAGCACATAAGAAGTGAAATAAAATGGCAAGTGACATCAAGTTGGTCTTTTATTCTTCAACTATCAGTGTATAAGTTATATAGGAACACTACTTTAACAGGATTCTATTAAAATATGTTATTTTATAATTGTATTTCACATTTTTATATCTCACATTTTAAGGTAAAATAGATTTCGTATTTTAAAGACATTGCTAATTTTATATCAAAAAGCGCCCTTAGAATTGCAGCCTGAAGATGGCTTAAAAGAAGCCGAAACATGTCGCTGAATTATCTTGTATTTATATCTTTCATACATTAACATTTGTGTTAGAATGAAAACTGATATGCAGTTCATTAATTACCTTTAACCTGGTTGATATTAGACACTGTTATTTTGTATGCTTATTAATGGTAATGACACACGGCCTGTGGGTATTTATTGGTCATCTTGCCGCTGTCTCTTCAAGTGTGCAAAGGACGCACCTTGTATGTCATCATAGATATTCGTAAAGATAATCTTCTATTTTTCTCTTAGTATTAAAATCCACGAGTATTCTTACCTGTGTCACAGTGCCGCACATTTACCAACAACATGAAAATAATCTGTAATAATGCTAAAATTTGTTGATTGAAAATTGTCGTTATTGAAGTTATGAAGATGTCTTACTTTAAATCGAATCTTGAAACATTTTTAGGCGCTTACTAAAAATTGCGAATCGCGACCGTTAGCTTCATCATGTCTCTTTGCCCCTCTCTCTATCTGTACTTCCGTATGGAGCAATTCGGCTCCAGCTGGAAGGACTATCTTGAAGTTTCATATTTTGGTAATTTTCCAACATTCTCAAGAAAGTTCAAGTTTGGTTAAAATCTGACACGAAAAAACGGGTACTTTATGTGAAACATATGTATGTTGATGGAAGGGTCTCAGTGAATTCTTCATAGAATGAGATGTTTCAGACAGAAGTTGTAGAGAAAATCAAAACACATTTCATTTTCAAAATCTTTCCCCCAACCCCCCCCCCCCCAAATCGTGCCTTTTATGAGATAATGTGGAAACAAAAATGGTAGAACGAGTCAGGCCACAGATGACAATACAATACGGTGCATGCGCATTGCATGCTGGATAGCTAAAGGTACAGACACAAACTCAGAAAAAGTAATATTGATTTTCTATGGCAAACTTGGTTAAGCCAAAAGCCCCTTAATGTTACGTCTTTACGTAAAGTAACATTATGTTATTTTTGCAAATGAACCGTATGCGCTATCGCAGGCACTGTTATATCCTCGATATTTCGTATTGTATTATTACTTTTTGATAACAGCCCTGTTGGGCCGAAACATGTTGCAGACTAAATAAGATTGAATTTTATTTTTTAATTATTGTTATTATTATTATTATTATTATTATTATTTACATGTACTATCTTTTATTTCCTGATTGGGATTTTAGCTTAAGAGTCACAAAGGTCCTGCATCGATACAGAAGGGGCTCGAACCCCTTCTGTATCCTGTTCTATTCTTTTAATTGTGAGTTTCTTCAGTGACAAGAACGTCATATTGATACGTTAAAACGTATACTTCTTATTTTCTTACGATTTCGAATACTGTGCCCGACGCCAGGTATTCTGACCCAATATTTGTCGGGGATTCTTCAGTCCATCTGGAAGAATGAGAGACAAAATTTGAAAGGAAGCCATTATTGCTTCCTTTCTTATCAGTTCCCCTTCATTTATGTCACAGAGTGTTATGACGTATTGTGTTGTACTCAGCTCAATAATCATCTCAATTTAATAATACATTTTCAACTCGAACTTATGTACTGTATAGCAAATTTAGGTTTTCACAGTTTCACCGTGCATCTTGATTTTATCATGTCTTTATTTATCTAACTGAATGCACAACTAAATTATTCTAGAAATGTTAAAACTTACATTAAAATCAACACTAAAATGTTCCTACATGTTTCGGTTTAACAAACCATCATCAGGGAGCTTATTGTCATGCTTTGCTAAAGTTATAATTATTAAAATATATTATTTTAATAATTATAACTTTAGAAACCACAACAGTAAGCTCCCTGATGATGGTTTGTTAAACCGAAACATGTAGGAACATTTTAGTGCTGATTTTAGTGTAAGTTTTAACATTTCTAGAATAATCTAGTTGTGCAGTTGGATAAATAAAGATATGATAAAATTTAGGTATCTGTTTCTTGTTCTTGTATTTCTCCTCCTCCCGCTGATGCCCTAGACCTACTGCCGGACGAAATGTTGACATATTCTTTGCACTGGGCAAGTGAAACTAAGAGAACTTGTAGAATAAAAGAAATAATGGAAGTAAAAAGAAAGAAGATGTGGAAAGGAAGAAGGAAATGTATGAAGAAATGCATAGCCACGAGAAGAAGAAAGAGAAGGCAAATCAAAATGTAGATAATAGATAAGAATAGGGAGAAAGAAAACGATGCATGTAATGAGAAAACACAAAGGAATAAGTGAAATAAAGAGGAACAGAAGGAGGAAGACGAGAAGAGTAATACGCAAAGTAGGAGGAGGAAGAAGAATAAGAAGCAGCAGGAGAGAAAGGTGTACGGCAAAAGTCACATAAAAACTTGGTAGATAAAGAAGGGAAAAGACAGAAGGAGAGGTGAAGGGTCTAGAAGAATGGGCAGAAAGGGGATAATTGGCGTGTATCTTTGATAACGCATTATTAAGTTACGATCACATTATTAGAAGTATTTCTAGACTAAGTCTCTCGTCGCTTTGTGCTGCCCGGAACGCAAACCAGTATATAGATCACACCTGTCCTCCGCAACCCGCACTAAAAAACCACGCCCACCGCCACTACAATGGCCTATTGTACCTGCTGGCACAATGCAAACTTGGATTTAATATCCCGAACCTTTATTGACACAACTGACCTTGGAGATGTGTGCACAATAATGGAGCTGTGAGGCGCACCTAGCACACCGAACGAGCGTGAGAATCGTAGTAGTAGTAGCAGAAGCAGCACCAGCATCAGTGGCGGCGGCGGCGGCGGTGGTTGTCCTAACCTAATCTCACATTCTGCTCACAGAAGAAAACCGAAAACTTGTTGAAGTAACGTGACCCTGTAATTTGTGTTGCAATGTTTGTCGCTCACAGTGAGGTAGGAACGTAGGCTGAGGTTGTTTTAGAACAGAGTGCTGAGAAGAATATTTGGGCATAAGAGTGACGAGGTGACAGGGGAATGGAGAAGACTACAACATGAGGAGCTTAGTGACCTATACGCTGCGCCAAATATTGTTCGGGTGATTTTCAGGTGATCAAATCCAGAAGAATGAATTGGGCGGGGCTTGTAACACGTATCGGGGAGAGGAGAGGAGTATACAGGGTTTTGGTGGGGAAACCTTAGGGAAAGAGACTAGTAGGAAGACCCAGTTGTAGATGGAAGGATAATATTAAGATGGATCTTAAGGAAGTGGGTTGTGAGGGCATGCGGTGGATCGATCTGTCTCAGGATAGGGACATGTAGTGGGCACTTGTGGATGCGGTAATGAACTTTCGGGTTCCATAAAATGCGGATAATTTCTTGACTAACTTATAAACGGTTAGCTCCTTAAGAAGGACACTGCTCCATTGAGTAGGTAAGTAAGTATGTATGTAGTAGGCTACCTGGAATACACGGCTAGTCCTGATGTATGTCAGTAGTGGTATGCTGGAGGTCAGTAAGAAAACACTAGACTGACGGTTCGAAAAGGAACTGCTGTAATAAGTGTAGGCAGTGAAACATTGCTTCATCTGCAGTGGGTGTCTGTTATAGGCTTAGGCTGGTGATTGTCCTTCATAAATGCCGTCACACTGCCAAGTGGTAATTTGAATGACTGCCTACGACAGAAGGAACATGGGAAGTACGTACACTGAACTGTAGTTGAGAGATGTAGTACATTTATAACGCTACTACTACTGCCACTGCTTAGGTTGGTGATTATCCTTTATAAATGCAATCACACTGTCAAGTGGTAATTTGAATGACTGCTTATGACAGAAGTAACAGGGGGAGTACGTGCACTGAACTGTAGTTGAGAGATGTAGTACTTTCATAACGCCACTACTATTGCTACTGCTACTGCTGCTACTACTACAACTATTACTACTACTGCTACTACTACTACTACTACTACTACTACTACTACTACTACTACTACTACTACTGGTACTTTTACTTCTACTACTACTACTACTGGTACTTCTACTACTACTACTACTACTACTACTACTACTACTACTACTGCAACTGCTACTGCTGCTACAATGAAGACGGTTACTGTTATTAAGATAGCTATATTTTATGCACATAGATGTTGTATGTATTTACGTTATGTGTGTGTATATATATATATATATGCCGATCCCAGTAGCCGCGCAGTCTAAGGCGTGTGTCTACAGCCGCTTGTCTGTTAGTATTGTAGGTTCGAATCCCGCCGGGGGCATGGATATTCGTTTGTTGTGGATGTTGAGTGCTGTCAGGTAGAGGTCTAGAGGATATATGTGTGTGTGTGTATATATATATATATATATATATATATATATATATAAGACAAGTGACGTGTGAAGTAAGTTTGAAACAGGCAAGTTGTAAACTGCACCATCTTGTAACGAAATATCATAGGTCGAATGAACGCTCTTAATAATTCATATCAACGAATATCATGAAAGGGAAAATACTGTATCACTTCCGATTTAAGACGCTCCCTAATTTACGACACACCCCACTTTTAAGGAGGGGTTTTCAAGAAACGTTCTGCAAGTAAATACATTTCACTTTCCGTAAAATGTACTTTTTTTTGACGATGCCACTTTTTCTTAGATAGAAACGACGTTTTAGAAACTTCCAAAGAATGAAAAATAATACCACGAATTTAAGAAGAGCCATAATTTTCAGTTCGAAGAAATAAAACGTGAAAAAATGTGCGTCTTAAATTCGAAGTAATACTTCACTTCCTTTGTTAAGACAGAACGACGTACGAAATTTATTAAATGTCTGTTTTTCACGCGCTTTCAGCCCCTTTCGGAATGCTAATTGTGTATGTAGAATATCCGACCGGTCTGTCGCGGTGCCGCGACATTCATGGACTGCCTTAGATTAGACTAAGATTTGATGTTTTTAAGCTTTCGCCGTGTTCTAAATGTAATTTGTTCCTTTTTGCGTAATTCCCCAGACGCCGAGGAATTACCCAAAAAGGAACAAATTACATAAGATTTGATGCTTTGGCATGATTATCTGTCAGCATGGCTCATTGGATGATCGTGGAATGACTAAGTTATTGCTTATGTGACTCAGTAACAGACACAATATGTGCCTTGATGTATAATTCCACGGAACACATTCCTTGAAAAACTAACAATATCTAATTTTATGTTTATTGTTCCGTGTATCGCTGATATATATTAATAATTGTCCAACGAGACGCAACACAAAGCAGTCTATTTATTATTCTGCAAGTTCACTCTACATGTTTCGGGTGTCAACCACACCCATCATCTGGAGTACACAAAACTGTAAATACAGCCTCCGTAACTGGTCATATATTTTGTGTGCAGCTACCTTCCTCCAACGTGGCCAAGTTGGCCACTCTGGAGGGAGGTAGCTGCACAAAAAATACCAGTAACGGAGGCTGTAATTACAGTTTTGTGTACTCCTGACGTTGGGTGTGGTTGACACCTGAAACATGTACAGTGAACTTGCAGAATAATAGACTGCTTTGTGTTGCATCTCGTTGGACAATTATTAATATATAACTATCTCAGCTTATCAAATTCCCCTGAAATTTATGAATCTCTAAACATCATTGCTGTGTTCACAGGATCACGCCACTTGTCGTTACCCTGAGCCAGCCGAATCCTTTCAATATCCTGAATTCTCTTTCCTCACAATTTGATGGACTTAGAGAAATCCATATTACTGACTTTATTTGGCAGTTGCTGGCAGATATCAAGACGACAATGGAATATAAATTTGCCGACCAACCCACACGCGTCACTGAACAAAGAGGTTAAGCAGTATCTAATGCTTATTGAGGCTGTCCACTTCAGATTGTACTGTTTTATTGGGACAGAATTTTCCATGTTTTGGGTTAACCGTATCCCTGGTTATGGAATTTATCCTCTTCCAGTAATAATCTTTACAACTTTTGACTTTCCCTGCATTTATTTTTGGGTCTGTGCGTGCTCTTGGTCAACATCATAAAATCTTCCTTCGCCGGTAATAATTTTCTATCAATATCCTCATTAACATAATTATCCCTGTCACACATATTCTTCCCCTTCTGTTGGCGTCCTTCGTACTGTTCGATGTGGACTGCTGTAGCCGATAGTTTTCAGAAGGTGCCACTGTTGATGTAGCCACGTTTGTTAAAAATAGGCAACACAAATCATTTACACGTTATGTTATCTAAATATCATGCCTGTCGATCCAGACTTCTCAGCTCGTATTTCCATGTTGGCAGCCCTTCTGAAGACTTGCTGTAACGTGTTCGATCGCAAAGACATATCGTTGTCGTCTACATTTTCGGTCTGAAATGTGAACAAGTTCATAGCACTCTGTGATGTGCGACGGTACCCTATGCATATCTTTTTGACGTGTCAACGTGTTATGCCACATTCATCTTGACGTGAAGTCAGACGGAAACTTAAATGAGCAAAGTTATGTTAACGCTTTTCTCTACCCCTGTCTATCGAGGAAGTTCAAATTAGGCAAGATTTACCAACTGAATAACTTATACTAATTTTTGATACAACATAATTCAGTGGGTATTTTAAACCCCCCCCCCCGGATACCAGTGAGACGGCTGCGTCTGTCCGGCCGTCCGTTTTTTTCATTTCATAGTCACAATTATATTCATGTTGCAAACATATTGAGAGATTTTCATTTATCTTCCTGCGAAGGCGTTTTCACGCAAATCAAATGATCATATTTAGTAAATCACACGTTCAGTAACCAAACGCAGTATCAAACCTGCTGCCCTTAAAGTCATGTATGATGGTAAATAATTAGAAACAATAAACTGTAATTTAGCAATTTATGGAAGTATGAAATAACACCCGTGGGTCGGGTAGCTCAGTCGGAATAGCGACTGACTACGAGCTGGAAGGTCCGGGATCGAATCCCGGTGGGGACGAGATTTTCCGCCCATCCAGACCGGCTCTGGGGCCTGTACTGTACAGTGGGTACTGGGTCTTTCCCGGGGGTAGAGGCGGGCGGGGCGTGGGGCTGACTCCCACCCCCCATCTGGTGCCGAAAGTCCTAGAAAAAGAGTAGAGCTATACGTCTACTCAATCTGAGGGCCTGCATGGCCCATAAAAAGCGTGAACATACCTACCTGAAATAACACCACGAAGACCTGGTAATCTGTTTTGCTTTTAACACTGGCTAGTCGATAATTATAAAGCATTATCAAGTGTAAACTCCACCTGTTCAAATACCAGCCTGAAAATGGCCCTACAATTTGGCCGAAACATGTAGCTGGTATTATAATCTAATATAATCTAATAAAATATAAAGTTACATGTGACTGTATTATATATATTTCATATTATATCGTAGTTTATATTCAACACAACGGGGATGTCTCACTTGAAAATTATAAATGGGCTTGTGAAATTTGAATGGTGAATGTTTGGAAGTAAATCTGCTGGTAGTCGGGACTACTGAAATTAAACCATTAAATCTATAACATGTTTGGAATTCGAGGTGCTACGGCTGTATGTAGATCCCACTCTCTGGGGTGCGACGTCCTTCCACTTGGTAAATATTCAGCAAATATTCGGAGAAAACTGTTGTCTTTATTTCTGTTGCCTGCTACAGCAGGTCCTTATGACACCTCGGTGTCTATGAACAAGAGCAGACCTACTCGACATCAGACCTCTGAAGTCCATAGGCCTACTGCAGTTCTCAAGGGAATAACAAACAGGGCAATTAACCCTTTAAACGCCGAGTTAAATTCCATCTGCCATTTGCTGGCATTATTAGGAGCTCACCATATTCTCCACGTTAGCGCGATAAGGGTTAAATGTTTCTTTTTCATGGCACGAAAGTCTGTAGCGGGTGAGGGCCTCCTCGTTGTTGAGACTGTATGATCATAGATACACCGCAGTTAGTAGGACTCCTCTGGACAAGGGATCGGCCCGACGCAGAGACCTCTCCCTGACAACATAAAATACAAAAGACAGACACGTCCATGCATCTGGCGGGATTCAAACCCGCAATCCTAACAGTTGTGTGGCGGCAGACCCATGTCTTAGAACGCACGGCCACTGGGAGGGGCTAAATATCAAAATAATCTAACGAATTAACTAGCCAAGAAGACAATCTTAAACCAGACCACCTAACTGAGTAAGTAACAAAACAACTAATGAGACAAATCGCTAACCGAAAAACCAAGAAAGCAAACAAGCAAGCAAACAACCAACCATCGAACCAGCAAAGTAACCACCCAGCCAGCTACTTGATGAGCCTCTTAACCAGTGAGGGAACTATCAGATAATTAACATGTGTGCTTAATACGCAATTAACTAATAAATAAACAAGCTACAAAATTAATTAGACACATTTTAAGTGATTCTGCCTGTAATGCCACTTTACAGTCATTTGGACGTTCTAGGCGACACCCCAAAGAAGTGACACTCTTACCCTAGCGTAAGGCATTATATTCCATGTCTTCAGACATCTTGTTCTTGAATATCACTTTTAATATTATCATACAAGTTACATATTGCATTACCCGTTGTTTTATTTGCGCTAGTTTCCTTCAGTAAGAAATTATCACGAATTTTATTTTCAACAGTCGCCACTGTTATGTCACTTTGAAATTCCTTTACGTCTTCTCACTGTAGCTGATCCTTCGGACTGCTGATATTCCCCTTGCGCAGTGACGCCAACTTCCTAACGTACGCGGGGCAATATGTAGCTTCAGAGCCGACATAAAAGCTTGAAGTAGTTACGTGAAGCAAATCTTTATTGTGCGCCGCGTCTTCATACCCATCGTATCATAATTTCCTCCCTCTCTACCCCTTTAAACCCCCTGATTTATGTCTAGTAAAAGTCACGAAAGGGGTTAAATTGCAAGATCGTTTTTATAAAATGCCCATGTAAGAAGTGAAACGTTTCGGGTATGGGGAGGGAGTAGAGGTTTTAAACCTTTATTACAAGGGGCTGTAGGTTAAATTATACATCCTGCTTTATTATGGTAGTACACAGTTGAAGAGGAGTGGAAATTAACAAAAGTCGGGACTGATTTATATACTCTGCTTCAGCACTTTAGTTCAGGCAAGATTTACACCCTGCTGCCCCTAAAACAGCATCCCTCAGCAGGTAGCTTGCTTATTGTTTCGATACCGTGTGGGGTGTATTGGAGAAAAATGGGTCAGGTTTACGTAGAAACTTAGTTCAGTATTACACACACACACACACACACACACACTCTCTCTCTCTCTCTCTGTGTGCTTATTACAAATAGTCATTTTCCTTACAAAACACAGTTTCATAAATGAGTCTGTTACAGAGAATACACTGTGTTCAGTACAAATAATCAGTCCCTCACAAAACACAGAATGTGTTCAGTAAAAATAATCAGTTCCTCACAAAACACAGACTGTGCTCAGTAAAAATAATCAGTCCCTCACGAAACACAGACTGTGTTCAGTAAAAATAATAAGTCCCTCACAAAACACACTGTGTTCAGTAAAATAATCAGTCCCTCACGAAATACAGACTGTGTTTATTACAAATAATCAGTCTCTCACAAAAACACACTATGTTTAGTAAAAATAACCAGTCCCACACAAAGCACACACTGTGTTAAGTAAAATAATCAGTCCCTCACAAAAGACAGACTGTTTTTATTACAAATTATCAGTCCCTCACAGAAACACACTATTTTTAGTAAAAATAACCAGTCCCTCACAAAACACACACTGTGTTCAGTAAAAATAATCAGTCCCTCACAAAAAACAGACTGTGTTTATTAAAAATAATCAGTCCCTCACAAAACACAGACTGTGTTTGTTACAAAGAATCAATCCCTCACAAAACACAGACTGTATTTATTACAAATAATCAATCCCTTACAAAACACAGACTGTTTCATTAATGAGTCCCTTACAGAGCACACGCTGCGTCTTGTAAAAGTAATCAGTCTATTAAAAATCTAGGTTTAAGTATAATTTTTCAGTTTTGTGTTCGGTGGCAGCACGTGGTAAATGGAGAAGACCGTATGCAATTGTGTATTGAGATGAGTCACAAACGCATGTGCGAATTCTGTGCAAATCATGGTTGCGCAGAAAAAATTAAAATATAATAACATGGATGTTTTGTTAACTTATGTACAGGCATAGTCAAAATCTGCACTACAATTGGCATAGGAATATATTGCTAAATAGTGCCTTTAGCTTTATAATATAGATTGCAACACCAAAAGAAAATCAGGCGTTGTTTTTAGACCTTCTCTTCTCCATTTGTTATGTAACTTTCTAAACGTACAAGTTTTCTTACTTGATTTAAACACACAAAATCCCGCACTTTTTAATGACTTTGTTTAGAGGCACTCTGAAGTAAAGACTAGCGATATTTTGGTACGGTGCAGAATTTGCAGTGTCTTTGATGTATGTAGCCTTCGTGGTGTTACGTCTGTGCTAAATCGTTTTCTTCATTTCTATGGACCGAAGATTTTCGCTGTCTCTGAAATTACTTAAACAGATTCATGAGCCCGAAAAACTAATTCGGTAGATTGGCTAAGATGCGTGCTGGACATCTCCCAATAGAGACAAGAGATATGGGCTGGACTAGTCCCGGCAGGGACAAGAGGTATGGACTGGACAAGGCCCGACAGAGACAAGAAATATGGGCTGGACAAGTCCCAGCAGGGACAAGAGATATGGACTGGACAATGCCCGACAGAGACAAGAGATATGGCCTGGACAAGTCCCAGCAGTGACATGAGATATGGGTTGGACAAGGCCCTGCAGAGATAAGACATACACGTATGGGCTTTCCAAACCCCGACAGAGGCAAGTCATATGAGCTGGATAATTCCTGGCAGGCAAACGACATTTGGGGCTGACAATTACCGTCAGGGACAGGAGATTTTGGGTGGACAATTCCTGGCAGGGAGAAGACATACTGGGTTGACAATTCCCAGCAGGGACAGGAGATTTTGGGTGGACAATTCACGGCAGGGACAGGAGATTTTGGATGGACAATTCATGGCAGGAACAACACATACTGGGTTGGCAATTCCCGGCAGGGACATGAGATTTTGGGTGGACAATTCACGGCAGGGACAGGAGATTTTGGATGGACAATTCATGGGAGGGACAAGACATACTGGGTTGATAATTCCCGGCAGGGACAGGAGATTTTGGATGGACAATTCATTGCAGGGAAAAGACATACTGGGTTGACAATTCCCGGCAGGGACAGGAGATTTGTCTCACTTTCAAATCGGCCCTCTTGGCTCTAGTACACACCCCACACGCGCATATTCAATGGACAGTGGGGTAAAGAGGTCGGGGTGTGACTTGACCATTCGAATCCATCTAATGGCGAGGTTATGAATGATTGGAGCTACACTTCTTCTTCCCCTGTCATCCTTCGTGGTGCATAGGGAAGCCTTTATTTTTATTTATTGTATGTAATTCAGATCTGACAAGAATTTCGTGGCTAACAGTATCAACTGTCAGCTGTACGGTAGTCGAGGTGGGTCACGATAAACTGTAACCAAAGATGCATGTGTATCCGGAAAATCGATTCGAAATTACGTGGATAACAGACTGCTCGCATTGTGCATAATTGAACATAGCAAGGTACTGTCCGTCGCTTGAGAAGTGACGCTGACATGGCAGTACTTTACTTTCATTTACAAAAGGGATGTAGGGTACTACAAAGTGAGTCTCTTTTCAAGACTCGAAAGTGTATGACCTGAGATTAATACGTTCGCATGACAAAGTGTAGAGAGTAGTTCATTTTTAGTGGCTCTCGCGAAATTGCTAAAAGCGACTATTAGCTTCCTCGTGTCCGTCCGTCTGTCGGCATGGAAGAACCCGGCTCTCAGTGACAGATATTCATGAAATTTACATTCGATTATTTTTTACAAAATCTGTCGAGAAAATTCAAGTTTCATTACAATCTGACGAGAATGATGGGTGCTACACATGAAGACCAATATACATTTTTGATCATATCTCGCTCCGTTATTCTTAGAATGAAAAATGCTGTAGACTAGGTTGTGGAGAAAATCGAAACAAACACCTTAAGTTAAATAGAATTTTTTTTCTTTCGAAAATCGTGCCATTTGTGAGATAACGTGGAAAAATATTGTACAGCCGGTCAGGCCACAGATGAAAATATGGCACACGCGCTTTGTATGTGGGCCACCCAAGGCCAGAAACACACACTTTCGGAATATGTAATATTTATTGCGTTTCTACTGCAACAATGGTTGCACGAACATTATACAATGGTACGTTATAGTACGTTGCTTGTCTGCCTCTTCCATCATCTCACTTCTTTTGCATCATAGGTTCACAGGTCTCTGTACCTTGGATTTAACGTAGGATTACTTTCATAATGCCTCAGGCATTAGGCGCAGGGAACGTGACAGAGACTGGGTTGACGTCACTAGTGTCAAGAATGTGCACGAAGGTTAATCATCAGTGACCTTCTGCAATCAGAGATTCGGGGGTACCAGGATATATTGCAGTAATTTAATGCACTCGAAATTAGTAAATATTACACAATATTTGGTTTTGAAACTTCTGAAACAATAAGCACTAAAAAAAAAAGAATAATTTTTAAGACAGCGAAGTTAGACTAATTTTGTCGTCTTCTGCTCACTTTGTTTTGCACAGGGTCACAGAACTCAATCACATTGAGTTAGTCAATTAGCGCTGTGAGTGACAACAATGTGCTGCGGTTCAAGTCACTCATCTCGGAACAATGCGACAGAACGCTGCTGAAGGAAACCAACGAAATCCATATAGCAGCATTTCTCGGGAAGTGCTCTTCCCCTCCTACAGCGGAATTCCTATACAACTCGGTATATGTTTCTTCGGACACTATTAAAGGGGCGTGTATGGCTCTGGTCCTTGGGATCGTCATGTAGCTATTGGATTGCCTGACGAGTGCAGCGTCCTGCGTGTAACAACGGCACAACTCACAACACGTGCGATGCGACAGGCCCGATATGTGCAAAGTCTCTCGCAAAGTGAGCGGGAAGGTCGCAATAAACGAGTGGAACGCCGTTTGTTGTCACTGATTGTCATAAACTCGTCTAACTGCAGTTCATGTTGTTAGCCTGCAATTAAAAAAAAAAAGTCATCGATAAGGAAGTTTGCCTGGATAACGGTTAATAGTAGGCGGATACATTGTCGGACAAAATTTAAATTTGCCCCGTGCGTATTGTGAAAAACAATAACAGGTTTGTGGATAGTTCGTTGAATTAACAGTGACAATACGTAAGGGACGGTAGAGCAAATCCCCACGTGTTATATTAAATTTTTGCTACATTGAAAAATGTCAACGATAAAGCTGCAGGTATTAATGCGTTATAGAATTCCATTTAATTTTATGTTCCAGCTTCTCATTCAGTCAGCTTTCTCACATAGCTTCAATCAAGTGAAAAAAACGTGGAAATATGGCGCTTTTTTTTTTGTAACCATCCATTACATAGCGAATTTGATGAAAATGCTTTGGGTGATTCACTACACGAAGTCTCTCGTGTGTGTGTGCTCTTTCATTTATAGTACGTGTAATTACGTGCCACGGATCATGAACCACAGATGTCCAAATACCATCAAACTAGTTATGTCGTTTATCAATGATTTATCGTTCTGTAAGTTATTTGATATTCATGAAATTATTGTTTTTGAAGCTGAATTATTCCTAAGGCCGTACTTACCTAGTTACTTACTTTCTTAGTTACTTACTTACTTACTGCATGGAGCAGAGTCTCTCTTGACAAGCTAACCTGTTCTCAGCTAGTCAAGAAATTCCCCGCATTTTATGGAACCCGAAGGCTCATTATCGCATTCACAAGTTCCCGCCACCTGTCCCTACCCAGAGCCAAAGCGATCCAGTCCATGCCCCCAATCCAACTTCCTGAAGATCCACCTTAATATTATCCTCCCTTTTACGTCCCGGTCTTTCAAGTGGTCTCTTGCCCTCTGGTTTCCCCATCACAACCCTGTATATGCCTCTTCTCTCTCCCATAAGTGCTACATGATTCCGAAGGTCTTAAGTCCAATAAATTTTTAGCTTCCACGAAAAAAGTCTAAAGTTGACTCGCATGTTTTCACTGTTCCTGATATTTTATTCCCCTAAATGTGTGCCCTCCATTTCTGGACTGTGTCATTTGATACAACATTTTAAGGTCTAAGTGAATATAATTTTGGCTTTCATATAAATATATGAGATATATATGAATTGCATCTGTGTGTATTAGTGAACATTCCACAATTAAACAACTTTAATCTCGTAAACCTCCAACCTAAATGTGTTATGTATATGTGTGTATGTATGTATGCATGTATTATGCATGTATGCGTGTATGTGTGTATGTATATGTGTATGTATGTGTGTATGTATGTGTGTATGTATGCGTGTATGTATGTATGTATGTTTATGTATGTGTATGTATGTATGTATGTATGTATGTATGTATGTATGTATGTATGTGTATGTATTTATGTGTGTATGTGTATGTATGTGTGTGTGTGTATGTATGTATGTATGTATTTATGTATGTGTGTATGTGTATGTATGTGTGTATGTATGTATGTATGTATGCGCACTTTCTGGTATGCAGGAGCATATGCTCCTGCATACCAGACAGTCATCCACACAGAATAACAAGTAACAAGTGTCGCGTAAACACAGTTGTTTCTCCTGATGATGGGAACATAGTCGCCCGAAACATGTAGAGATTGATAAATAAACTGAGAATAATTGTGCACCAAGTTGGCTTTATTTACAAGATCAAATATTATCTCTGAAAACGGTAGATAAGGCCGAAATGTGCAGGCGTTTAATAATTGATGCATTTCTGTGAAGTGTAACTCGGTTGCAATATCTAACGAAGTACTGCAAGGTGCGTATGAACGACGTTAGATAGTACATGGCAGGTGTTTTGCGCCATGCGCCACTGTTGGTCTGAGCGCTGCGCAACGGACGGGTCGTCAATCGTTTCCGCACGGCCGACTCCCTGAGCTGATGCTGCATTCTGGTACAGATTCTGCAATTATTTGGTACAACCCCACGCTATAACGCGCAGGCAAGACGTTTCACTTACAAGTTCTGATAATCTACAATTTTTTATCACGCAATACCGATATTATATTATATTATTTTTATAGATTCTTAAGCTGTAATCCCCCTAAGTTAAAATTTTCCCCACACCAGACATCGAATGATGGAAGAGACCACAGACATAAAGTTTTATACATCACTGACTGTTCTAGACGTCCGCGCGTTTTAAGCGGAAACTCGCCATTTTACGTAGGCGAATCGAATAAAAAATTTAAAATCTTTGAGCGGCTAATTTTGTGCAGATATTTTTGGTTCAGCTCTGTGATTTCTCAACATATTACGAGATATACCACACAGAATACAGGCTTGTGACCCTTGCTGATGACTTGCTGTGCCTGCAGCTGCACGCAGTTGGACGTCGTCTTGATCGGCAGTTTTAAATTTTTCATTCGAGTTTCCATCATGTCGTTCCTAGAAGATATGGCGATTTCTGTGAGGTCGGTTCAACTGTTGCATAGTTATGCCAGCATGCTCTGTAGTACTGTTTTATCGTAATCATTTTATTGATGTGTATTGCCGTTTGCTTATGCCTACTCGTGTAGCCCTAGAGTTTATGTCACACAGGTGAAGGGAATAGTTCTAAGAATTCTGTACACACATGCCTGCCGCGACCGCAGAGCGGCCTGGTGTGCAAATATTAAAACACTTAAGGCGAATAGCGATCGTGGGAACCGTCAGTTGATGGCTATTCATTTGTACTCTTCTTGAAACTTTACGTCGGATTACACAGTCACTCTCGATCAAGCAGTATCTGGGACAAGACGTCCGAAATCATCTAGCGAGTCCGGCGGGAGGAGTGGTGCCTGATCAGTCTCTTTTACTTGTGTGTAACGACTAAGTATTAGTAAAAGTGGGCCGGGTAGCTCAGTCGGTATAGCAACTGACTGCAGGCTGGACGGTCCGGGATCGGATCCCGATGGGCACGAGATTTTCCGCCCGTCCAGACCGGCCCCGGCGCCCACCCAGCCTCCTTTGAGATGGGTACCGGGTCTTTCGCGGCCGGGGCGTGCTGCTGACCATTCACCCCCTTCTAGTGCCGCGGTCATGGAAGAGTAGAGCTATACTTCTACCCATCCTCTGGGCCACACCGGGTCAGTAACAGGATCTCTTTACCTTTACCTTTACCTTTATTAGTAAAGCCTGTAAACTGAAGGCTGTGAAAGTTACGCTGCATAGCCACCACCTCTCCCTCACTCCTAAGCAACGAAGTCGGATCCACGCCCTGATCGGGCAACATATGAGAATCGTCCGATCAAAGTCATTTCTTTGGTGGATACAACGTAGCTCTTTTGCGACATTCGTGAAGTAGCTTTTTTTTTCATTCATTAATTCCATTGGCGTGTGCAGAATGCGGCGATTCCTTGCCGTTCTTAGGAGCTTCTTCCATTCCTCTCTGCTATGTACTTTTTCCTGCCACCCTTCTCCACCAACTATTCTTCCATCCTCTCTCACCTCGTCTTGCCATCTAATTCTTGGTCTACCTCTCAATATTGTTGTTCCCAAATTCATATATAATACCTCTTTGGGAATTCTATTTTCTTCCATTCTCTGTCCGTGCCCAAACCAACGTAACCTATTTAACCTTATTGTCTACATTATACAGTGTGTCCCACTCTCTACCGAACCCGGGATTTCTTTAATAATTGTAACACCAGTGAAGATGTTGCAACGAAATTTGCACAGGGGTACGTTCATTGTGTGAGAAATGAAGAAGAATGTGTCTGTGGTACGCTTCAAATTCCGTTGCGATATCCTCATTAGTGGTAAAATTATTAAAGAAATGCCGGGTTCGGTAGCGAGTGGGACACACTGTAGTAGGTTTTTTTTATCACCGGCATAAAGTAAAGTAGACTTTTACAGGACAAAATTATTGCTGGTCACCCAGGGTTACGTGGTACCATTCTTAGAGGATGTTTCAGAGCACAGATTGCTAAAGAATTTCGTGTATGTACTTACTGCAGAATTCCTGGAATTGTGAGTTGACAAACTGTGTCTGGGGAAGAATAATTGTAACTTTTAGCTGAGTCTGTGTGGCTGTCAGCTGTCAGTACTTGTGAACGTGACGGATGTTCTCACATCAGTCAGCAACGTCGTTCAAATTCCAGCGCCCAGAAACTTGCTACTCGTTCCGCTAACTTCTAGCAGCTCTGCGGTTTTGTGTTTTAAGTACTACTTTCCGAATCTTAGTCGCAGTTTCGTTGAAACGGCTAACCTTGCTTGATATACGCTACTGTGGGGTGACTTGCTTCAGAACATCATAGCTATGCCTGAGATTAACACTTTATAGCCTCGTGTACCACCAGGTTTAACATTCAGAATTTCTGTGTTCTGAACACTTTTTTTTATGGGTCTGATCTCAGAACAACCCGCGATTATATCCCCACGCAGAATTAACTGACTGGTTTGTGCAATCAAGACAGAGTGTGTTTACTGTGCGGTACGCGCTGAATATTTATATACATATATATTATTCTTCTTCTTCTTCAATTGGCACTACAGCCCACTGTGGGCTTTGGCCTGTCGAAAAATGTCCTTCCATTGTTTCCTATCTGCCACCAACTCTCTCCGTCTTCTCACTCCCAGCACTTGAAGATCTCTTTCTACTTCCTCTTTCCATCTTTTCCGGGGTCTTCCCCTTCTTCTCGTCCCTTCTAGTTCTTGAGCACATATGTATATATATATATATATATAATTTAGTTTGTAAGCCGGGATAGCTCAGTCGGTATAGCGACTCGCTAGGGATTGGACGGTTCGGGGATCGAACCCCGGTGGGTGGCGAGATTTTCCGCGCTCGGACATACCGGCCCTGGGGCCCACCCAGCCTGCTATACAATGGCTACCGGGTCTTTCCCGGGGGTAAAGCGGCAGGGCCGTGGCGTTAACCACCCAACACATCTAGCGCCGAGGTTAAAGAAAGAGTAGAGATATACATCAACTCCCCTTCTGGGCCGTCGTTGCCTGTTCTAGGGTGAACTTTACCTTTCATATAATTAAGTTTAAGCTTAGAATTTAAAGGACTAATGTATTCTGTGCTAAATATTAAATCGTTCGTCAAAAAACAAACTTTTATGGATCCGACATTGTATAAAGTAAATACACGCCTTCAGAATGACAGTTTCAATTGATTCAAAGGTATTGCGGTTACTGTTTAGTGGCCTTTCGTTTGGCAAATATTAGTGGAAGTTTGACGTTCATAGGTCTGTGCATCGTAATATATTTCTATAGTAAAACCAGCGAGATGCATCAATATATCAAATTTATTTTATTGGAGTAATACTCTACATGTTTCGGACGGTCTTTTCGTCCATCATCAGGAGTTAAAGACTGTACATACTGCAACAGACATATGTCAAACAGATACTGCTGTCTGCTTGCTAGCGGGAACGAAATGGATTTCCAACTCGTACCCGCTAGCAAGCAGTCGGCAGTATCTGTTTGACGTATGCCTTTTGCAGTATGTACAGTCTTTAACTCCTGATGATGGACGGAAAGGCCGTCCGAAACATATAGAGTGTTACTCCAATAAAATAAATTTGAGACATTGATTCGTCTGGTTGGTTTTACTGCAGAAATATAAGTGGAAGTGTAAGGTTTAATGCCTCTGTTCTCTAACACCACTTCAGGAAAACGCAGAATGGACTTTGAATTGAAGCTCGATACGTTATTTGCTTCAGAATTCTATTGCGTTTAGATGTCAGATTCAATTTGCGAAGTTTTAAACCTGACAGACTTAAAGCTGTTAACAGAATAGGATTTCCGATCCCAGTGGCAGCGCGGTCTACAGCGTAGGTGTGCTGCCGCTCGCTTGCTGGGATTCCGGATTGCGGGTTTGAATCCCACCGGCACCATGGATGTCTGTATGTTGTGGGCCTTGTGTGTTATCAGGCAGAGGTCTATGCGACGGGCCGATCACTCGTCAGGTGGAGTCCTACCGAGTGCGGTGTGTCTGAGTGTGATTGTGAAGTCTGGATGATGATGAGGCCCTGGCCCACGGGGACCGTCGTACCATGCCAAGAATTCGGCTCATATCCCAATGTGTTCCGTAGGATTTTTTTTTTTTGGATGACCCGTGCCTGGAGTAGACGTCACAGGCCGTCACGCAAAACGAAGATCCGTACATCCGAAGAATTTCCTGCGACGCTATAAGGAACCCGTGGAGTGGTGGGTTGTGCGAAAGTTGGCACACATTGCCTCCGAACAGCGCAGACGGGTTATGTGATCATTATTTCATGTAGCAAAATTCGACTGCCACTTCGTTTCCACTCCATCGTATTAACTATTCACTCAAGCTGCCACCCACACATGCGGAAGAGTAGGGGGTGGAAGTTGACGAACTATAATTATAAGATGTATTAATGATAAAGTATTAATATGTAACAGACGTAATGATTTCTGAGGAAGTGTCGGACAGGTACTTCCCTAGCAGAGAGTCTAGGTTACTTTCTTATCAAGATATGACAGACACTTCTGTAATAAATTCTGAAGTCGTACAAAACTTGACGTGATTTTTGGGTGAAATTTAATTTCTATGCCACTGTTTTGGTCAATGAGGTGACTGTTTTCTTTTCTAAGTAGTACCACCGGGTGACAACTCAATTACAGTTGGTGATGATGATGATGATGATGATGATGATGATGATAATAATAATAATAATAATAATAAAACTACAGAAAACAGCCATATTGGGCACTGCACACATACTTCGGAAAATACTAGTGTAAAAGTACAATAGATTCAACACTGAAACTAACGATATAAGCACCATGAATAGTAACAACAGATTAGCTGCAACACTGTATTCCCTAGGGACATAGTTTGTCTCAGGAATATAATTACAAATACCCTACATAAAGAGATGATGATAATAATAGTACTAATAATATTATTATTATTATTAAAATAATTACTGAATGCAGCAGTTTGTGACGTTAAATGGTAATTTTTGTGTTAAATGTTCAGATACGTTCTGTGTTTATATATATATATATATATATATATATTGATTAATTATGTACTTCGCTGGTTAGAAGGACCTACAGTGTTTCAGATAGATACATGGTTAATGGGTTAGATAGCCGCTAAGTAGGTTAACTAGATTGAGTGGTGATTAGTATTTGGTAGTTTGTTAGTTACAGAGCCCTCAGCAGGCAGCAGCAGCTGTACCTTGCGGTACCTTTCCTTCTGTGTGATAATAATGTATCAACAGTTTGAATTGGGCCGATTTTTAGGCTCGCTTGCAAAGTTGTCAAGTGTGTACTTCAGTCCGTCTGTCTGGCCACATGTAACAACTCGGTTCCCACTACGCAGATTTTCCTGACATTTTATATTTGAGCATTTTTCGAAAATCTGCAGAGAAAATTCATGTTTCAATAAATTTGAAAAGCATAGTTGGTTCTATACATGAAGACCCTTGCACATTTATGATAGTATCTAGCTTAATTATTCTTACAATAAAAATATTTTAGACAAAATTTGTAGCGAAAATCACAACACACATTTTGTCTTCAATAATTTTTTTTCGAAGAGCTTGCCGTTTATGAGATAATGTGGACAAATAATGTAGAGCCAGACAGGTCACAGATGACAATATAGCGCATGCGCTTTGCATGCTGGATAACTAAGACTACATACGCACACTCAGAATATGTAACACTTATTGTTGTTCCCCTGCAACAATGGTTGCACGAACGCGCCGCATTGTTGCGTTACACGTACCTTGCCTCTCTTGTCATTCTTTAATCCCATTGGCAGTTCTGTGTTGTGTGAATGAACTAGGAACACCACATTTCTAACACAAAACAGCGCCAGGCGCTTTTTCCTGTATCCCGAGCACAGGTGGCGGTGACTTGAGCCACAGGAACATTGCCTGGAGGTGGGCTGCCATATTTATAGTGTCGGGCTACGCCCTGAACACGACAGTCGTGAACAGTAGACGATAGGCGAGGATACTGGGAACTGCGGTACAGAGCAGAGTCGTGTTCTGAAACTGGACTGGCTTAGCTCGATGATGATGATGATAGTGATTGTAATTTAAAAATTTAATGAGCTGTGGTTACTTCATTTGCCACCATGCTTAGTAGCAATAAATTATACGTTTTACCTTACATAGTGTGCTTTTTTTAATGGATCTCAGAACAAACAGCGACTATTTCCCTATGCAGCATTAACTGATTGGGTTTTATAACCGAGAGGGAGTGTGTTTACTGCGAGGTAGGAGTTGAATATGTAATAAATAGATAATTCAAGTTAATTTTCTTCTTTGATGTTTTATGATTGGGTCACTGCTCTACATCTTGGGAAAGCTCTAAACCCTCTACACAGTCTACTGTAATGGTTCGTTTTTTTGTGTGCTGCGACGGCGCAATTCGGGCCTATGCCGCCTCGTTGTTCACGTTTCTAGATCACACACACACACACACACACACACACACCCACACCCACACCCACACACACACACCCACACACACACACACCCACCCACCCACACACACACACACCCTCCCACACACACACACCCACCCACACACTCACACCCACCCACCCACACACACTCACTCACACACACACTGACACCA
>Ga0123355_10002405_pt1 | contig 26465 bp, 38 predicted proteins | sample TergutEmb28metaG_3_FD_89872 | JGI IMG/M metagenome (GOLD analysis project Ga0123355, IMG submission 89872) | Embiratermes neotenicus P1 segment gut microbial communities from Petit-Saut dam, French Guiana - Emb289 P1 | ecosystem: Host-associated > Arthropoda: Insects > Digestive system > Gut ...
AACAAAACCTGTGAAACCGTGCAAGACCTCTACGATTACGCAAAAAGTCTGCCCACAGGAAACTATGTTGCATACTCCCACTGTCGGAGTTGTCTTGATTTTTTGCACCTCACTAGTGAACAATACCAGTCCGCGCACCGGCAGTTGATTGATATTTTGAAAGTGTAGGTGGTTGGTTTGAATAAATCCAAAATCGAATGGTGCGACTACACATGGAATCCAGTCACAGGCTGCTTAAATCATTGTGATTATTGTTATTCATGAAAAACAATCTCGCCGATATATGGGGCGGACCACTTATTCAGGAGTTTCCGTGGGGGGCGTAGCCATGTATGACACGTCAAGCCTGCAAGCATTTCTGAGGCAACAAATTGACGGTGGTTTTGGTGTTCGGGCAATTGGACGAGAGACAGGGGTGTCAAGCAGCACAATCAGCCGGATTGTTAACGGCAAGGTGTCGCCGGACTTGAGGACATGCAACAGGATATTGAAGCCATTCGGCTATCGGGTAGAGATTGTGAGGTGTCGTAATGCAAGAGCGAATGAGCGCCACGCAATATCGGGAGACTTCTAAAAAAGCCGGGCAACAGCCCAAATACCGCAACACAAGGATCGCTGTTGATGGTGTGATGTTTGACAGCAAGGCGGAGGCGCAGCGGTATCAGGAGTTGAAGTTACTCGTGGCGGCTAAGAAGATATTTAATCTCGAATTGCAGCCAAAGTTTGAGCTTGTGCCGAAAACCAAAAAGCGCCGAGCGGTTACCTATACAGCCGACTTTATGTATAAAGAGTTGCAGGTAGATGATATATGCATGGTTGTTGAAGACGTTAAAAGTCCTGTCACCGCAAAAAATCAAGCCTACATCATCAAGCGCAATCTGTTCGAGTATCGAAATCCTGATATTGAATTCCGCGAAATTGTGAGGTGACACATGAGCAGAGCCAAGGAACTTGACAAAAGTAAGTATCATTTTCGCCAAATCTTCGAGGCCGAAACCATCCCGAAAGTCGCCTATGAAGTTCATAACCGATCAATAGACATCGTGACAATTGATGATGAAGAGGTTACCCGCATAAGCGGCACGATCCCACAGATGCGGAGGTTTGCCAAGGAGTTGTTGGAGGTGTGCGATACGTGGGGAGGTATCCGCACATGAGGGCGCTAAGTGTGTTTTCCGGCGCGGGTGGCCTCGATCTGTCCGCAGAAGCCGCAGGCATTGAGGTTGTCGGCCAGTGTGAGATAGACAAATACTGTAACAAGGTTTTAGAATACTGGTGGCCTGGTGTGCCGCGCTTTAAGGACATAAAAACGGTGACAGCAAAAAGCCTTGAAGAGAAGGGGGTGATGCGTGGTGGAATCGACCTCGTTTTTGGGGGATTCCCTTAGCCCTGTCAGCCACACAGCGTTGCAGGAAAGCGTAAAGGCGCTGGTGATGAGCGTGATCTCTGGCCAGAGCTTAGACGGGTGCTTCGCGAGGTTAGACCCCGATGGTTCGTGGGTGAAAATGTCCCAGGGCTTTTATCAACAGCAGATGGCCGGTTTTTCGGAGGAATACTGCGGGACTTGGCCGAAATGGGGTACTCTGTCGGCTGGGGTAGCTGGGGTGCCTGTGACGTGGGTGCGCCCCACAATCGGGAAAGAGTTTTCATCGTGGCCTACTGTGAGAGCTGGGGGCAACAGAAACAGCCGGAACGCGATAACCGGGGCGAATACCGATGGAAAACACAAATCGGACATGGGGTTGGAGCAAGCGGTAGAAGCAGAGGGCGGAGTGCTTCCGAGGGAGCTAGTCTCAACGCAGGAGCTCCCACCGAGATTTCGCAATGCGTGGCCGATGCTCCGCACCAGCTCTTCAACTGGCTCCAGTCACCATGGGGATGGCGGTGCGGACTTGCAGGCGGCAGGCATGTGGGCAACCCCGAACACATTGGATTCGCTACCCCCGAAGTCGCCAAGCGCGATTCAGCGCGAAATGACTGTGGCTCGCCCCGGACGGAGTGCGCCTGCCAATCTCCGGGATCAGATAGCGAACAACTGGCCGACACCAAAAGCCCTATGGAGAACGCCGGGGGCGGAAGATGGGGGCCGGCGCGGAGAATACGCAACATACGAAGCCTACAAGGAACGTATAGACAGAGGCGGCCAGATAAACTTGGCGCATCAAGTGAAATTTCCGCAATTGTGGGCAACACCTGCCGCACAGGACGGGAAGAACTCAACGCTACCGCCCTCACAGGAGCAGAGGGATGCTCTGCCGGGAAATGTGCTGTCCGAAATGCGGGCAACTCCGGGTGCCGGAGCTTGCGGAATGACCGCCAAGACGAGCGGGCGGCCGATCAAGAAGTCAACGAAGATACAGACGCAGGTGCATCTTGCGGAGAACATGTCCGGTGTGCTCAATCCGGCGTGGGTCGAAATATTGCAAGGCTTCCCGCCCGGATGGACTTCCCCGGCTGGCCAGCCGGACGAGGACAAGAGCAGCATCCTTGGGAACCCCCGCGAGTAGTGCCGGCTAAAAGTGTTGCCGTACGCGCCCACAAGATCAAGATGCTCGGCAATGCAGTTGTTCCGCAACAAGCATACCCAATATTCAAAGCTATCACAGAAATAGAAAGCAGGGGATTCGAATGCAAATAATAGTGTCCATTTGGATTGTCGTGGCAGTTTTTTGTGTGTTGTTGCTCGCCAAAAACAACCGCACTTTTAAAATGCGCACGATTATTTTAGATGCCATATACCGCCGCTATGTGCGTTTGACCAGGCTTGGAGCGTTCGAGGAGTTAACGTCCGATCCTTATTCTGCAATGGAGAGCTACGACTGAAGCCGTAGGCGAAAAGTTTAACGGCAACAAAGACCAGTACACAAGAAATACGCTTATTAAGCATGGAAACAGCCAAACACTTATAATCCCGCCGCGAACATTTGAAAACATAAGGGCATTTTTGGAAGAAAGCAAAATAGAGGGTATTGTTTTTCATCATAACGATGGGCGCATGTGCAAGATAAAGCGCACTGACTTTGGATTTGAGTGGTAGGTGGATATAGCTACCGCCAACCGATTACGCAACCTCAATCGCCGCATACAGCAGACATATACCAACGCCGCGCAAGTGGCGGCGCTCCAAAACCGCCAAGCCTTACAGCAAATTGCACGCTACGAGCCCGCCCCCGACCTATCAGCGGCAGAAAACGAAGCAGCAGCCCGGCAGCACGTTCAGCGGGTTAACCGTGAAACCGGCTTGATTGACCGCATGGCGGGCGAAATTGCCGTATGTGCAGCAGATGTCGGGCAGGATGTAGCCGGGGTTAGCCAGCAAACATTCGCACAATGCTATCGTGACGAAACCCGAAACATTAGCGGGCAAGCGGCGGCGCTGGGGATTGCTTACGCCGCAAGCCGGTACAGCCAAAGCGAACTTGGCGCAGTATTTGGCGGTGGACTAAGGCCGCCCGGCAGCGGCAAACCGGGCTTTTACGAAGCAGTAGCGCAGCTTATGCGAGACCGACACAGGGGCAACTACTACTTTTACCGCTCTTTGCGGCGCTTAGGCGCTACAAGTGAGCTTGCCAACCGCTTGATGTATGAATTTACACAGGCGGCAATGCGTGGCGAGAGTGTGCAGAAGCTGGCGGCGCGGATTAGAGCTGTAACTGATAGCAAGCGCTATGAGGCTATGCGAACGGCGAGAACGGAGTGTCTGCGGGCGGCCAATCAGTCGCGATACTTGGCTGCAAAGCAAGCACAGCACGAGCACGGTTTGAACTTAACAAAAAAGTGGCACCACACAAGCGGGCAATTGCATCCGCGCGATATGCACGAGGAAATAGCGGGAACTGTGATACCACTTGATGATTATTTCGTTATGTCGGATGGCGTACAGTTGTTAATGCCGCTTGACCCGAATGCACCGGCGTATCACACGATTCATTGTGGGTGTAACGTGACGTTTGGGGTTGTGGGGCTTATGGCGGCGTAGGAGAGGGATATGGTATGAGAATAGGTCTTGTAGATGTGGATTGCCACAACTTCCCGTCGTTGCCGCTTATGAAAATATCGGCACACCACAAAGCCAAAGGTGATGCGGTAGAGCTTCACAACACGTTTGGCTATTACGACAGAATTTATATGAGCAAGGTGTTTACATTTACGCCCGATTATGATTATGCCTACAACGCCGATGAGGTTATTCGCGGCGGCACTGGCTATAACATAAAAACGGCTTTACCAAAAGAGATTGAAACGATATGCCCCGATTATTCGCTTTATCCGCAATATTCCGAGAGCTACGGATTTTTAACAAGGGGTTGCCCTAGAAACTGTGCGTTTTGTGTGGTCACGCAGAAAGAGGGCAATCAAGCCGTTCAAGTCGCGGATATTGAAGACTTTCACAGGGGGCAAAAAACTGTAAAGCTGCTCGACCCCAACCTGTTAGCCTGTAAAGACCGTGAAAAACTGTTGACGCAGCTTGCAGAAACAAAGGCAGGCATTGATTTTACGCAAGGGCTTGATGTGCGGTTGATTGATAAAGACATAGTCACATTGCTAAATCGCTTAAAAGTCAAGATGATACACTTTGCATGGGATAACCCGCATGAGGATTTGGTGTCAAAATTCGCATTATTCAATGAGCATTTTCGCCTAAAAAGCTATGAACGCAAAGGCGTGTATGTGCTAACGAATTTCAACAGCACCCATCAGGAAGATTTACACCGAATCTACACCTTGCGAGACTTGGGATTCAATCCTTATGTGACGGTTTACGATAAGCCAAATGCGCCGAAAATCACCACACAATTGCAGCGGTGGGTAAACAATCGGCGTATTTTTCGAAGTACGAAGAAATTTGAGGAATATGTTGCTTAAGGGGATGGACGCACAATGTCCGTAAAATTCACCAGCAACAAGGCCGCTGTCCTAAAAAAATACAATGCTGCTTTAGCGGCTGCCCTGGAAACGGTTGGCCTGTTGTTTACCCAAATGTCAATTGACGAAATGGATCGGCTGATTTATCATGCGCCGCCATCCGCAAGTGGATACACCCGCACCGGGCGCTTGCGTAGCGGGCAGGGGCACACGGTAACAAAAGACGGCTACGCCGCCGAAAAGACCAACAACAACCTGGAAATGGCTGCCGCTTCCGCATGAATGCAAAGCGTTGGCGGACAGTCAGGAAGGCTTTTGCCAGACTGTTAATGTGTGAACATTTCCCTAAATCTCTTGTGGCAATAGCCTATGGTCGGACTGATAAAAATTGTGAGCATTGGAAGCGAGCCGGGTTAGGATTTGATAGGGTTAATTGACGCCCTTGGACAAGCCATGCGGCCATTCGCGGCTATAATTAGGGTGAGGTGATTAAGGTGAAAAAGCCAGAATTGAGAGTGACAATACGCAACCCCAATACGCCGGAAGATACACAGGAACTGCTAGCCCAACGGTATGCCATGCTAATGATGCAGATTAGACAAAACAATGCAGGGAAGACAATTGATGAAATTCTTGGCACGAAGGGAGAAACGGCATGAAAATAACAAGCAACCCCGCAGAAGACATCGCCTTGAGTTCACCAGAACACATCAAGCAAATAGAATATATCATGCAAAACTTGGGTGGCGGTTCTGGCAATTCGACGAAGTAAAATTTGCGAAGGAGGATCAGAGTGGAAGCTAAAATATCAGGCATAATCTCAGCCGACAGTAAAGGGCATTGCCGTTTCTGCGTGAATGCAAAGCGTTGGCAGACAGTCAGGAAGGCTTTTGCCAGACTGTTAATTTGTGAGCACTGGGATTTTGTTGCGGTGCCCGAAAGGCGAATTAACAAGGATTGTGAGCATTGGCAGTTAGATGAAGCGCAGTTTGTGGAGGAGGGAGTATGCAGAGAATGAAAAACAAAGCATCAGACGAGAATATAGCAATAGCAACAGAGGTTGCAGCTCTTCAAGTATCTCACTTCAACATCCTAGTCGCAAAAGGTCTCTCGCGCATAGAAGCTACAGAACTATCTAAGTTTTTTGCATTTGCAGCGATGGATCTTGTTTGCGGAAAAGACGAAACTAGTGAAAAGCCGTAGTTTAAAAAAGAGAAAGCCGCCTCCCCGAAGGTAGGCGACCCTAGAAAAAGTTATTATATCATAGGAGAAGGTGGCGCGTCAATATGCAAGATAAGCCTATGACCAAGCATCGCCTTGAGCAGTACACCAAGCTCCGGCGTGAGATTGAGGCACTGGATGAGCAGATTTATTTTGCCGGAGTTTCCGGTGGGGGATCTCTAACAGATAGTGTTCGCGGTTCCTCTACATCAATTCCATACCAGCAACATAATGTGGCCGTCCAGGGATATGGTTCAGATGCCATCCCTAGGTTGAGTGCACGCAAAGCTGCTAAATGCGCTGAGTGCAAAGCTGTTGAAACCTACATAGATTCTATTGACGACAGTATTATGTGGCAGTTGCTTACCCGAAGATATATTGAGGGCAAGACAGTCGCGGAAACTGCCCAACTGGTGGGATACAGCGAGGTTCACGTTGGACGCCTTATCAACGAGCGCTTCAAAAAATGATGTCCGATGATGGCTTATGTTGTTGAATGATGGTTTTTCGTATGATATTATTAAACTTGTAAAATTCTGAATTGCCAATACCACCCTTCCTCAAAAGGGTGGTTATTTATTATTTTACAAAGTTGTGTTTGCCGTCCCGCCCCGTAATCGCATAGACATCCGAAACTACACCCGACACAGGTTGTAGGCATCGCATGTTCTCCAAATTGACTATGCTGGAGAACAGTAGACACAAAAGGTTAAAAGTGCAATTATTGCGCTAATAATAGCTGCAATAGCTGCAAGTTTTTGCAAGTCTATACGATTCATGCTGTGCCTCCCTAAACAAATAAAAGTTGCAAAGTGACACTTAGGAGGGCAAACACAAGTAAATAGTATCATAAATCGTTCTGTGGGTCAATATCATAAAAATAATGCTAGGCATTTGCACTGCTAGGCTTTTTTATGTCATTTTTAGGAAGGTGAAGGCATGGTTAAAAAGATATCGGAAACGCCTTGGGGGCGTCAGCCAGGGGAAAGCTCGCAGGCGTATGAAGCATTTTCGACTTATCGTGATATGGGTGTTGATCGCACCGTCGTAGCAGTTGGCAGAGAGCTGGCAAAGAGTAGGCAACTTATTGACCGATGGAAACAGGCAAACAACTGGGATGAGCGCGTTCGCGCTTGGGATAGCGATACAGCTCAAAAAACAAAAGCTGTCGCGGAAAAGGAAGCGGCGGATATGGTCAAGAGACACCTTAAGTTGGCGCAGCAACTGCAAGATAAGGCCGCATTAGCACTTGAACAACTGAACACAGGCAGGGTCGGAGCATACGGCATTGCTGAGTTGTTAAAGCTGGGTGTAGATATTGAACGTTTAAATCGAGGTGAAGTAACAGAGCGCATTGAAAATAAAAACGAAATCAGCGGAGCTGTAACTGTAGCCAAGGATCCATACGAAGAGTTGACTACCGAAGAGCTGCGCAAATTGGCAGCGATGACAAGTAATGATGAAGGGTCAAGTTGATATTGCCCGCATACGCTTAAACCTTGCTCGCCGACATTTGGCTGATTTTGCTACATTCACCGATGTCCGCTACCAACTGAACTGGCACCATGCCTTGTTGTGTGATTATCTGGATAAGTTGGTATCCAAAGAAATAACCCGATTAATGGTGTTTATGCCCCCGCGTCATGGGAAAAGCGAGCTTGTAAGCCGGAAGTTACCGGCTTTTATTTTCGGCAAAAACCCAGACTCTCAGATAATTGCGACCAGTTATAGTGCAGATTTAGCGCAGCGGATGAACAGGGATGTGCAAAGGATAATCGACAGCCCTGTGTATGGAGAGGTATTCCCCGACACAGTCCTATATGGCAAAAATATACGCACCGTTCGCAACGGTGCGTATATGAGAAATTCCGACATTTTCGAGATTGTCGGACACCGGGGGGCTTATCGCTCCGCTGGGGTAGGTGGCGGAATAACGGGCATGGGCGCAAATTATATCATCGTAGATGACCCCATTAAAAACCGCGAAGAGGCAAGCTCTGCTGTGTATCGTGCGAAATTGTGGGAGTGGTACACCTCTACGCTTTATACAAGGCAGGAAAAAAATGGCGCTATCTTGGTCACTCTTACCAGATGGCACGAGGATGATCTTGCCGGGAGGCTGCTAGAGCAGATTAACAAAAACAAAGATGCGGAAAAATGGGAAGTGCTACTATTACCCGCCTTATGCGAAGCAGAAGACTGTCACCCCCAAGAGCCTCGGCAAGAAGGTGAAGCGCTTTGGCCTGATAAATATGACTGTAACGCTCTGGCAAAAATAAGGGCCACAATAGGCGCGAACCAATGGGCGGCACTATATCAACAAAGACCGCGTCCTGCCGAGGGAGGCATGTACTTCAAGCGTTCGCAAATTGGTGACATGATATCCACTATCCCCGCAGATGTTATCCGCTGGGTAAGAGCATGGGATTTGGCAGCAACGACCGACGCAGAAAGCGGAGATGCTGCATATACATCTGGAGTTTTGATTGGCAAGCGCAAAAATGGGCGGTATGTAGTCGCAGATGTCATCAATGGTCGCATGTCAGCCAACGATGTACGCCAAACAGTCAAGCACACTGCCCAGATGGATAAAGAGAGGCTTAAGCAAGTGCGGATACGATTACCCCAAGATCCTGGGCAGGCGGGTAAAGAGCAGGCACAAAGCTATATCAAGTTCCTGTCGGGGTTTGATGTGACAGCTGTGCTTGAATCTGGATCCAAAGAAGTACGAGCGGAACCCATGGCAGCTCAATGGCAAGCAGGGAATTTTGATGTGCTTGTAGCGCCGTGGAATGAGACGTATTTCAATCAGCTTGAGAGCTTTCCTGCTGGCAAGTTCAAGGATATGGTTGATGCTTCAAGTTCAGCCTTTACAGAGCTTGAACTCAAAAATGTGTTCGACATTAGGGCACTCACTTAAAGGGGTGATATTTTGGCATGGCACCAGACGCCAAGTATGCGGCATGATGGCAACTATGTCAACATGCTTAATATGTACGGTACAATGCAGGACAATTCGACTGCATACCAATTCCGGAGTGAAGGCATATTTCCGGATATGTACCTTACAGATCATTATGAATCAAATGGCCTGTTTGCCAAAATTATTGATGCGCCTGCCGAGGAAGCCCTAAAGCATGGCTTTGATCTTGGGTTGCAAGAAGGTGCAGACGCTGCTACTTTTATTACCGACACGCTTGATGATCTTGCCTGGGATGAGGCGGCAGCAACTGCAATTCGTTGGGCGCGCCTCTACGGCGGCGCTATAGGTGTAATGCTGGTTGACGATGGACGTGGTATAGATGATCCTTTGGATATTAAGTCGGTTAAATCCATTGAGGAAATCCGCGTATATGAGCGGGCTGTGGTCTGGCCAGATTATAGCGTAATGTATGACTTCAACACCGCGCCGACACTGGGGAATACCGCGACAAAGTACGGAATGCCGGAAAAATATTTTGTGAATAGTATTTTTGGTCAGTTTTGGGTGCATGAAAGTCGGTGCCTTATTTTTCGCAACGGGATTCTGCCGGAGCGGACAATGCAGCCTTATTACCGCTTTTGGGGAGCGCCCGAGTATCTGCGCATTAGGCGGGAACTCCGGGAGACAATTACAAGCCACTCATTGGCGGTAAAGATGCTGGAGCGCTCTGTGCAAGCGGTACATGGCATTAAGGATTTAGTCAACACGCTTCAGCAGCCTGGCGGTGTAGATATTGTTCTTAAGCGTCTGCAAGCGGTTGACAAGGGCCGAAATATTCTTAACAGCATAGCCATTGATGCCGAGGGCGAAAGCTACGAGTTCAAAAATATGACTTTTTCCGGCATAAAAGATGTGCTTGAAAGCGCCTGCAATATATTGTCTGCGGTTACGAACATCTCGCAGGCAGTTTTATTTGGTCGTTCTCCTGCTGGGATGAACGCTACTGGCGAGAGTGATCTCGAGAACTATTACAATTACATCGAACGTATCCAAAAGCTCATGCTGCGCGGAAACATGTGCAAGCTGGTTGATATTATTGTCCAGGTAGGACTGGCACAGGGTAAATTTTCAGAGGCTCCCCAAATAAAACTCGCATTTAACCCGCTGTGGTCTATGAGTGATGAGGATCAAGCAAAGGTTGAGCGCGAAAGGGCTCAAACGCAACAGATTAAGGCACAAACGGCTAAGATTTACGTTGATATGCAAGCACTCGATCCTTCCGAAGTTCGCAAAGGCCTTGCTGGAGAAGAGGAATACAGCATCGAAGATTTGCTTGATGGTGAGAGCGGAGATATATGGGGCGGCGAAGATCTTCCGGAAAAGTTGTTGACACAAGACTCAAGCCATAATGCGCTTGAGTCGGGTACCGTTGGCGTTATAGTAGTAGATAAAGACGGGCGTATTCTTGGAGGAATTCGATCTGACAATGGTCTTTATTGTGCCCCGGGCGGTCACATTGAACCGGGAGAAACCCCAACACAGGCGGCTATCCGCGAAACGCAGGAAGAGTTCAACATCACACCCACAAAACTGTTATTGCTAGACAAACTCAAAGGGCTTGATGAGCAATATGGAGAGCCTTATATCTATCTTTGCACTGAATATGAGGGCGATGTAAACACGGGGGCGAATGATGACGAGATGGTTTTTGGTGAATTTCGCAGTTTAGAGGCTATGAGAGGCCCTTGCTTCCCTGAGTTGTTTCCACCATTCGCGGCCGCGTTGGAGATAGTTAAGCGAGAACTGTCGCCCAATTCGCTAAGGACGGTAAAGTCTGTCGAGAAAAACACCAAATGCGAGGGTGGCGCATGAATAGCATAGCTATGGCTCAAGCCGTCCAGAATGCTTGTAAACCCAAATTCCATGGGCAGAACACGCTAAAGTCAAAAGTTGTTACCCGGTATCCGCACAATCTTGAGCGCGAATACACACGCATCACGAACGCCTACATGGCCTTGCTCAACAAGACGCTGGCTGAACATCTGCCCACCATTCGCAGGGCGATTGACGCTGAGCGCGCCAACATGCGCCAAGATGAGGCATTCGATGTGTTTGACGTCACCACACAAACGTTTGTGCGTATTCAATCAGCTTTTGAGCGCAGAGCGGCTAGTTTTGGACTTGAACGTAGAATCACCAATCTTTCAAATATGGCGCGCAGGGTTAGTGTGCGCGAATGGCGGCGCGTTGTCCGTAACACCCTTGGAATTAACATTCTGGAAGACTACTACATGGGTGAATTTTTCCGGGGAGCGCTCAGGCAGTGGGTAACAAGCAATATCGACCTTATTAAATCTGTTCCGCGCAGTACGTTGAACAATATGCAAAATATTGTTCAGGATGGCTTTCTGTCTGGGAAAAGCAATACGGCCATCGGGAACGCCTTGCAGGAAGCCTATGGGATTAGTCGTAGAAAAGCGCAATTCTGGGCGCGTGATCAAGTTGCTAGTCTCAATTCCGATTTAACACAACAACAGCATAAGGATGCTGGAGTAGATGAATACACCTGGAGCGATTCAGACGATAAGCGAGTTCGCGAAGATCATAAAAACTTGAACGGAAAACGGTGCAAATGGAGTGACCCGACCGTCTATTACGATGAGCGAGCAACGGCATGGGTGCCACGCAGGACGGACATGGTGAAAAAACACCCAGGCAAAGACTATAACTGCCGTTGTGTTGGACTGCCCAGATTCAATCTGCCGGAGCTTAGTTTACCTTGGGAAGGAGGAGAGCAAAGTTGAGTATTTATCCAGCGTCAAACCCTGTTAGTTTGGGGCAAGGACAATTACAACTTGACTTGAACTTTGACACAATGGACGACTTACCCATGCTTCCGGGGTTGGATCGCGCCGCCCCCGGGAGTGCGGCATACTGTTTAGATACACAGGATTTATATCTCTTGAACAGCCTAGGAGAGTGGGTGGTGCAGTAAATGGATGGAAAGAAAGCATTGGCTCTAGCTAAAAGCTATGCGAGAAAACTCGCTTTAGGCGGAGCTATTCCCATTCCTGGTCCTCCTGGGCCAAGAGGACCAGAGGGCCCACAAGGCCCCGTTGGGATAGCAGGTCCGCAAGGGCCCCAGGGTATCCAAGGGCCTCCGGGCATAGACGCTATGCTCTTTAATCCTCGCGGCCCGTGGTACTCAAACGAGACCTACATGAAAAATGATCTCGTCCTATGTTCAAACGGGTATGGGTATGTATCGCTCTTAGACGATAACATCGGCATATATCCGCCGGACTATACAAACGCTTGGACATTGTATGTTGCGCGCGGTGCAGAAGGCCCCCGGGGGCCGCAAGGCCCAGAAGGGCCAGCTGGTGCAACGGGGCCAGCTGGTGCAGACGGAGCGCAAGGCCCTGCCGGGCCTCAAGGGGAACCTGGTCCCCAAGGATCACCCGGAGCCGATGGCGCGCAAGGGATTCCAGGGCCTCAAGGTGAAAAGGGCGACCCAGGGATAGAGGAAGCTCCCCTTGACGGCAAACGGTATGTAAGACAAAATGGTGACTGGGCGCCAACAATGAATCTGCTCGACGATGAAACAGTGTCATCAAACACCACATGGTCATCGAAAAAAATAAATTACAATGCAATTGTAGAGCTGGATGTCACGGCAACACCCGCGCCGCCTTCGCTGCCGCGCGCTCATTTCTGGCATGTGGATATGGTTGGGCCGTTGCAAGGTTCATATGACTACCGCCGATATTTTTACCTGACCGTTGCGGAGGCGCAGGCGGACGATATCTCAACTGCCGTGGCTGCGTGGGTTATTGATGGACAACGTGTGTTCTTTGAATACCTGATTGGCGGAATTGTCACGAGTGTAGTTGACATTACCGGCACAGACGGAAGCGTTATCCTTGATACTTTTAGGCCCATACAAGATGTTGGAACAGTATGGTTTTTCGGCCCCAACCATGGCGCGAACGCATTCCCGGACAACGATAATATCAGATCAATCTTAGATATCAATGTGCCGGCGCTTAACACTATCATCGGCGATAGCTTCGGGTTGATGACTGACAGCAAGCAGATCGTAGGCGCGATCAATGAAGCTGTTACCCGCTTTGCCAGTGAGACTAACGTATTCATCACAGATAATGAAACGCCGGACGCGCTGACAGGTTCGCCTGGAGATGTAGCAATTACACCCTTCGGCATATATGCCCGTAAGATCAATGTTGTTTCCACCGGCTTCATGTGTACCAGCTCGGACACGCGCTTTACCGGCATTTGGTCTGATATGGGGGTAAACACCCAAAACACTCAGAATGGCCTAAGCCTGGGCACGCACTGGTATCTGCACGAAAGCGGCCAATTTGTACTTGTTTGGAGCAGCTTTAACAGTAACCCCAGTGTTCCGCGCGCAGGATTTTGGTTTGTAAACAATGTTGCCACTCCACGCAATGACCAATCGGCCATTATAAGCCGAGATTGGCGGTATTCTATACCACCGCCCAACGAAACCACATTGCCACCGGATGGTATGTGGGGGACTGTCACAATGACGTGGCAATCCTATGTCGGCACCGAACCATCAGAGTTGGGATGGGAGCTGTTGGCGAAACTCGTGCCGCCCGGCGGAATCGAAGGTCAAGTCTTAATGAAAGTTAGCGATGATGACGGAGACGTTGCCTGGGGTTATCCGGGATTGAAGTCAACTGTAAAGCTGGACGATGCCGAGGCATTAGCATATTCAATGGCAAACCCAGATATAATAGTTTTCTTCCCGGATGGAGGCTAGTTTATGGGTGCATATCATAATGGTGTGCTATTAGCGCAGCCGTATGTAGATGGCGTGGCCCAAAACGCTTATATCGCAGGTAGAAGAATATGGAAGCAATCGCCGCTATTCGACAGGACGGCTATCGCCACTACATGGGCAGAGTTACGCGCAGCGGCTGGATCCGCCGCCGTAGGAGAAGCGCTGCAAATTATAATCCAGAACGACATCACCGCTGATGCTCCAAGCCCTAACAACATACCGATCGCCGCGGGAAGAAACGTAACCATCACGAGTACAGAAGGTAACGCTTTCGTTCTCACGCAGACAACCCTTAACCAGCGGCACTTCGGAATAACCGGAACATTGTCCTTGCAAAGCATCGTTCTTAGCGGAGATTTTCCAGATACGCAAACCAATCATGCCGGAATCCTAATTAATGCTGGTGGACGGGTGTATATGCAAAGCGGCAGTTCTATTCGCTATGCGAGAAACACAAGCGCAGCGCAAGGCGCAGCGGTTAGCGTCATAGGTGTTGGGGCCTACTTCATCCTAAATGGTGGAGAGATCCACAACAACAGCGCCTTTACAGAAGGGGTAAACGCCGGGATCAGTGGCGGCGTCTATATCCAAGGCGGTGCCACTGCCATAATGGATGCCGGAAGTATCCACAACAATGAGGGCAGGTTTGGTGGTGCAGTGACAATAGTTTCGGCTGCCACCTTTGCTGTTGATGAAACATGCTTCATCATGAATGGTGGAATAATCGAGGGCAATATCGCCAGATTCGGCGGTGCTGTAAATGTTGAGCGTGGCACTTTCGTCATGAACAGCGGCGAGATCTGCGAAAACACTTCAACGGCTCTTGTGAACCCTCCCGGCGCTAACATTGCAGCCAACCGAGGTGGCGGCGGAGTGTTCTTGCAGAATGGCGGCCAATTTGTTATGGTTGACGGCAACATACACGACAACGTATCAGCTAATCACGGCGGCGGGGTCATGATGTTATCTGGTACTGCCTTCACGATGGAAGGCGGTTCTATCACAGGCAACACAGCAGCCAACAATGGCCAAGGCGTGTTTATAACCGCAGGGGCCGTCTTTAACAATGTAGGCGGTACTGTTGACGATGTGTTCCCTGTTCAAGGGATGGCGCCTGTGTCATTTGCATTAGACAGCTATAACTGGGAAGTTGCGAGCAACGACTAAAGCTCATTTACAAACGCCTGAGAGCGTTATCTTTATGGAAGGAGGAGCTCCATGAATAGCACTATCATCCGCGAACTATGTCGGCAACTCAAAGACGAGGCGGAAGCTATATCCGCATATACAGAAAGCCTTGCCTGGAGCGAACTTGACGACGCGACAAAAGCTATCCTTACCGAAATACGCAACGATGAACTTGGTCACGCTCAGAAATTAGTCGTTGCACTTACCGAAGCGATGGGCGATAGCAAACCCGTCGTTGCTGAAGGTATGGAATGATGAGTAGAGGAGGTTAAACGTGAAGCTCATAAGAGTCCAAAGGCTCGACAGCATTAGGCTGGACGAGTCATTTTTTACGCCCGAGGGCTTTTTCATAGATTCGCCGAAAGTGACGAAGGTAGGTATTTTTGAGTACAAAAATCCGGACGGATCCATTCGGCGGGAGCTAAGGTTGCCTGAATATGTCTTTGACAAGAAAAGCCTCGACACTTACGAGGGCAAGCCGGTCATAATCACCCACGATGCCATGCGTGTGACCAAAGACAATGTTAGCGATGAAATAGTAGGAACAATGATCTCCAAGGGCTACCGCGACAGCGACAGCGATAGTGTCAGAGTGAAGGTTGTTATCCATGACATTGACAACGTAAAGCAGTCCGGCTTAAGGGAGCTTTCACTTGGCTATGATCTCGTGCTTGACGAAACCCCCGGAGAATGGAAAGGGCAGCCCTATGACGCAATCCAGACAAATATCGTTGTGAACCATCTCGCGCTGGTGCGCGATGCCCGGGCGGGCGATCAGGCTCGCCTAAACCTTGACAGCAAACAAAGCATGAAAGGAGTTTTAGCAAAAATGGCAAAAAAGAAAAGCGCCGCCTTGAGTGGTGCAGAGTTGCAAAAGAAGATCGCGGCCTACAAAGAGAAAGGCGTCACTCGGCTTGATGAATTAGAGTTGATTCTCAAAAAGGAAATCGAACTTGATTCAGGGGCAAAGACCGATGAGATACCGCCGGATATCGATAAAAACGGAGATGCCGAGGCTGAGATAGGGCCGGATGAAAAACTGAAGCTCATCAAAGAAAAGTTTGACGGCATGTCTAAAGACAGCGAGGCTCCGACTTTAGATGGATACCTGAAGGATATCGGCGCGCTGTTGGAGTGTATCGAATATCTTCAAGCAAAGTATGATGCAACCTTGGCGGCCGAAGATGCGAAAAAAAGCGATGCGGACCCCGATGACAAAGAAACTGCTATGAACGTGGATTCTATTGACGCAATTGTGGGTGAGCGCATACGTCTCGGGCGCTTGGGTGACAAGCTGAACCTTGATGGGCTGGAGGAAATGAAGCCCATTGACGCTAAAAAGGCTATTGTAAAGGCTGTGTTGCCCAACATGAGATTGGACGGGAAGAGCACCGTATACATCCAGGCGGCGTTTGACCAAGCCGTGGAGCAAGTTGACGCCCGCAAGGATGTCAACTATCAGCGCCGCCAAATGCAGCAGCGCGTGGACGGCGTAGCTTTACCCACCGACAAAACGTCGGCCCAGGATGCCCGTGAGCGCATGATGAACAGAATGATGAATGGAGGCGATGAATAATGCAACTCAGCTATAGCTATCAAACCCCTCGAGGTATCGCGGGCAGTTTGTATGACCTTGCTCCCTACGCAATAGTTAGCCGCCTAAACGCCGAGGCAGTTCCCGGCATCATGAAATATGGCATGGGCGCGGTAGTGGGTAGCACACCCGGAGCCAATGTCCTGGTGCCCGAAGATGGCGCCACCGCAGCAAAATTTGAAGGCATTGTCATGACGGGGTTCACGAACCAGATGGACATGGAAGGCAAAGTTAATGTTTACCCCCAGCAAACCGTGGGTATTTTGCGCTACGGCAATGCTTGGGTACGCATTCCGGATGATGTGATACCGGTGTATGGCGAAGCGCTTTATCTTATTGTCGATGGAGATGACGCTGGAAAGTTTACGAACGATGATGCTGCCGGAATTGCCATTTATGGAAGATTTATTGGCGGGGTAGGCACGGGCAGTATCGCTCCCGTTGAGCTTTACAACCAGAAAAACGCATAAGGAGGAGGTTTAACATGAAGTCAAGAAGATATAATCCACAGGGCTTTAGCATGGATGATTTTGCGGCGTTTAGAGCAAATGGTATCATGCAGGAACTTGCTGACAATCCCGAGATGCGCTTTGATAGCGCAGAGGACGCCAGCATTTTCTTTGCCCGCGAACTGGATTACATAAAATCCCAAACATATGATGTTCTGTATCCAGAATTCACGGCGCTAGACTTGTTTGCGGTATCAAGCGAAGCAAATGTGGGCGCTGAGACCATCACTTTCTACAGTTATGATAAGACCGGCATGGCGAAGATCATCCACAACTATGCCACAGATCTGCCCAGAACCGATGCATTTGGCAAGCCCACTACTCGTCCCATAAAGAGTATTGGCGAAGCATACGGCTATTCCAATCAGGAAATGCGTTCAAGCCGGATGGCTGGCAAGTCTCTTGACGTTCGCAAGGCCGATTCTGCTAAATATGCAAATGATTACCTGACCAATAAAATAGCCTGGGCCGGTGATGAAGAATCCGGGCTTTATGGTGTGCTCACTCCTGACAACGATATCCCAATGTTCACCCTTGAAACAAATGCAGCGGGCACATCTACTCGATTCGTAGACAAGACCCCCCCTGAGATACTGCGGGATATCGCGGCGATGATTAAGTTCACGGCCACACTGACCAAGAGTGTGGAGCGTCCTGACACTTTGGCATTGCCTACAGATGCATATCTGCATTTGTTCAGCGAACCACGTTCGGGCGCCAGTGATTTTTCTCCCGGTAAATGGATACTTGAAAACACTCCTCGCCTAAAAGCAATCGTTGAGGCCCCAGAGCTTAACGAAGATAGCGACATTACCCCATATCCCGGACAGGGTGTTGGATTCATGTTCAAGAAGGATCGAAAGAAGTTCACCATTGAGATCCCCATGCCCTTCTACCAGTATCCGATTCAGCCTCGGAATCTTGAGTTTGTGGTGCCTTGCGAAAGTCGTGTGGCCGGCGCGATTATCTACTATCCGCTGTCTGCGCTGATTATCCCAGGCGTGTAAAGGAGGAAATGTTATGAAAATCAAAAATACAGGCCCAAAAGTGCTGGGCTTCGGAATAATTCAGGTTCTGCCGGGCGAAATCAAAGATCTTCCCGATAACATCTTTGGCCCCAACCATCCCACTGTTAAATATCTGCTTAAACGGGGATGGCTTACTTGCGTTAGCGGGGCAGGGGGCATTCTTTTACCTTCTGACGCAGACGTGAGTGAAGGAATAGAAGATCCTCCTGTGGATGAAGATCATGATCCAATAGATGTTATTACATTGACACCCAGCGCGGTGGCAAGGATGAATGTGCCAACGCTTCAAGATTTGGCAAGACAACTTGAAATCGAGTTTATCGATAATGCCAAAAAGAGTGACTTGATTCTGTTGATTTCTGCTGTACTATTCCCGGGCTCAGATGAGGATCCAAATGAGGAACAGGAGTGATATCCAGTGGATGTTGCGCCTGTTCTCTCTATATTCAGAATTTTTGCTCCAGAGTTCGCTAAGGTTGGGAACGATGTCGTCAGCGCTTGGATCGAGTTAACTGAACCATTAATATGTCGGAGGCGGTTTGGCAAACTGTATAACCAAGCGCTTGCACTGCTCACAGCTCATCGCATGAAAATGTCCAACGTTGGTGCTGCGGAAGCTGATCCGATCAGCGACATCGGCGATATCGGCATTGGCAACTTCATACGCGTTGGTAAATTTTCGGAGGGGCAAGTGTCTATTGGATTTAACCACAATATCGCGCAATACACAATGTCCGATGCTGAACTTGCTCTCACCGAATACGGCATCCAGTTCCTCACCTTGCGCAGGATGCGGATTATCCCTGTGGTGTCGGCGGCGGAGCCTCTCGGGAGGTGATGTTGTGGCTGGGCATGACCGGACAACCAAAGAGGGCAAAAAGTTTTTTAAAGAGCTTGATGAGCTATTGAAGCTGCAAGTCCGTATTGGTTTTCAACATGGCGAAAATGTAAACGATGACGATGCGGACTTGGTTGATATAGCAGCGTGGAACGAACTCGGTACGGTAAATATGCCCTCGCGCCCTTTTATGCGTCAAAGCGTAGATAACAACAAAAGTTCAATCATCTCAATGTGTAAAGCTCAACTTAAAGCCGTGGCTCATGGTAAGAGCACGGCGCAAGAGACATTTCAGAAGATCGGTGTCATGCAAAAGGGCCTTGTGCAGAAAACCATCAGAGATGGCGAGTTCGAAGAAAATGCGCCAGGTACTATACGGCAAAAAGGTTCCGATACTCCACTTATCGACACTGGACATATGCGGCAATCTGTGGACTTTGTTATCAAGCCGCGAAAGGGGTAAAAAATGGGTATTGGGATCTTCCACAGGCCTTATACAATCAGAAAGCACGGCCCCCAAGTCAATGTTGGCGGATACACGTCGGCTTCTCATGATGACATTATCGTCAGACTCAATGTTCAACCGCAAGCACCGGACGAGTATGTAGGCGATCCATCAGGTGAGCGCACAATAAAGAGTTTGAAGTCGTGGGGGTCGGATAAGTTGGCTTCGGCGAACGAGTACACTGGCATCCGCGGCGATATGCTTTTTTATCACGGAATCTGGTATGAATGCACGTCTTCAGTGATGTGGGATCACACCATGCTTGCGCATTATCAGTCTAATTTTGTTGCTTTGCCAGCAAGCAAGCAGCCAGACCCGCCGGAGGTGACGCCGTGACATATCAGGAATTAAAGGTAAAGCTGTATGATCTGGTAGGCGAGTATTTCGCGGCTCTGAGGGGGCAAGGAAATATCGTTTGGAGCATGGCGAAGGCAGTAAACCCAAACAGCCCAATGGTGTCATTACAACTTGGGCAACTTAATCGGCACTACATGCCCACCCGACTAGATATTAACGGCGTTCCTGTCGATAACTATCAATCCTACACAACACTTCAAGTTGACCTGTTCACAAAAGGCGCTGCGATCACCGACGAAGCCAATATTACGGCCGCGAGAGAAAACACCGCAGTGAACGACATGATTGATTTTGTGAATTTTCTCAACTCAGCTTACGTTGACCACTGGTGCTTAATTAACGATGTTTCGATACAAGGTAATGCAGTCCGTGACCTTACGCAGCTTATAAACAGCACATCATGGGATTATCGGGCGATGATCGAATTGGAAATAGGGTTTACTCAGAATGCAGTCGGATACACCGGAATAATGTTCGAAGGCGGTGTGCTGTATGATGAGGACGGCAACCTGATTCCAGAACCTCCGCCGTTTGAAACAACGTCTTCCGGTGGAAGATCGAAAGACCTCGCAGACCAATACACAGGTTGGTTTGAGCAGGTTGAAACTGAACATGTAGAGGAGGACATATTGGATGGCAAATAACCTTGACAGGATTGTCAATGTCCAAATTGACATCGCGGCACCAGCCGTAGATGCCGCCAGCTTTGACAACCTGCTTATCTTCGGCCCTGCGCCTCAAATACCACCGCCCAGACCTTTACCGGTTGTGGGCGTTTATTCTGACCTTGCAGAGGTTACAGGTGCCGGGTACACTACAACCGGCGATGCCGCTGACCCGATAGGCATCGCGGCTCGTATCGCGTTTTCACAAATTCCGCGGCCGCCGCAGATATTTATCGCGGCAATGCAGGCAGCGCCGCCGTCTGTCAAAGAAGCCGAAATTAAAATCATCACAGAGGACAATTACTTAACGGACGCGGTAAATGCTGATCCAGAAGCCCCGCTGCCCACGGATTTGCCGTGGTTGCAAGTGACCTATAGTCGCAAAGCATTGTCTGAAATGACGGTTGAGATCGAGAAGGATGACGCTCTTGTCTATGGCGGTGAGCAACCCATCACGAAAAACAAAGAGGCATACCTGCAAGTGGCCCTTGGCGATGCCGCCGATCCGCAGCAGGGCGATCAAATGAACTTGCCCAGCACAAACTGGGCCGGCACATATACGGTTACACTTACGGCCACTCAAGGCCTCCGTGTGACCACTCTTGTCAGCAATGTTGATTTCGATGGCACAACCACGTTCACACCCGGACACATTACTCAAACAATTGTTCCGGAGATGATGAGTCCGGTAGAGACCTTGGAGCTTGCAAATGAGACCGCAGGTTGGTATGTGGCTTGCTCCACAGGTATCCCGGAGTTGGAGTACGAGAACTGCGCGAAATGGACAGAAGCGCATACCAAAATGTTTGCGTACACCTTCTTATCTGAAGATGATCCCGTGCCTGCAATCTATTTCCGATCACATGGTTGGTGCGGGCTGGAAACAGATGACCAAGAACCGGAAGACGTGCCAATATCAAATCATTATGGTGCTGTTGCGGCAACCGCCAGAGGTTTGTCGTTCTCTGCCGGTTCTGAGACATGGGCATTTAAGCGGGTAGCTGCTATCTTGCCGTCAAGACTCAGCACGACATTAGAGAGTATTCTGCAAGAAGGCTTTAGCAACTGGATTAAGCGCGTAGCTGGTCGTATTATCACCATGAACGGCAAAACTCGTGGCGGTGAATGGATTGATGTAATCCGCGGACGGGACTGGCTGCAAAACGACATGCAGCTTAGGATATTTAATCTGATGCTCATGCGCCCAAAAATCCCATACACGAACCCTGGCATTGCTTTGGTTGAGAACCAAATGCGACTCAGCTTATCCGCTGCGCAGGATCGTGGCATCGTGGCTCCCGCCGAATACGACGAGGACGGAAATCTCATACCGGGATTCATTGTAAGCGTGCCAAACGCCGCTACCATAACGCCCACACAAAGAGGATCAAGGGTGTTGGTAGACTGCAAGTTCTCGGCGCGCATTGCTGGCGCTATCCACGCCGTAACCGTGAACGGTGTACTTACTTACGAGTTCTTTATCGCAGCTTAGGAGGTGAAATAAGTGGTAAGAACATATAACCCAAAGGCTATTACACAATCTATGGGACACCACACAGTTCAAAACGTAGCAGAGGATACGTTCGTCTCCATCGAAGCGCACGGCGATGGCGTTACAAAGGTTGTTGGTGCCGATGGTGAAGTTGGGCGCTCAATTGACCCGGACAAAACCTACACTGTTACCATTACTGTGATGCAAACATCTCCAACGCTGGATTGGGCTCAAAACATGTACGACAGAGATCAGGCAACCGGAGACGGTTTATTTCCCTACCTAATGAAGAACCTCAAGGGTGGGGAAATCTTTTCGGCGGCTGATTGCTGGATCGAGAGCGTACCGTCGAGAGAGTATGCAAAAACAAAATCCGAGGTCGAAATAATAATAGCCACCGGAGAGGGTGGCTACAGTTAGGAGGAGCCATGAGACAATCTGATGTAGCTAAAGAGCGCGAACTTAACGGACATATATTTTACATCCGACCCTTCTTCTCCTTCACAGCGGCAAACTTAAGCGGGGAGGTTTCTTCGTTTATCTTGCCGATTGTTTCTGCGGTGCTTCCGGCTGTCGTAGCCGATGACAAGGAGGACACTAGCTTTGCCGACATAGGCATAGACGTCGCCGTGCCCGCGATGACTCAAGCCGCGGCAACCATGTCGGGCGACAGGCTGGAATCTCTGCTGAAAAAGTTGCTCACTAAGCACGGAAATATCTCGGTGCAGCTTGTAGGGAAGGAGAGCGCGGAAAGGCTTACGGAAGACCTTGCAAACAATATATTTGTTAGCGATGTTCAAGACATGTTCGTTTTAGCTTATGACGTTATTCGTGTAAATTTCAACGGTTTTTTCGAGAAGCTCGCCAGCCTATTTGGCGAGCGACTAAAAGATTTAGCCGAGAAGGTGAAGACGACCTAAGAAAATGCGGAAAGTTCGATGTGTCGCAATTTTCTGAGCTGGAACTCCGGATGTACACCCTGATAAAAGCGGGGATCGTCTCAAAGATCGAGCTTGAAGAATATTACACGCTTGATGAGTTTTTAAAACTTTACGCTTTATGGCAGATGCAAAAGGACATGGAGGCGTATAAAGCAGACGAGGCGAAGAAAAAAGCGAAAAAGGGGCGGTAGGTTGTGACCATCCGCGATATTGCAATTGCGTTTGGCTTTGAGCTCGATAAAAACAGCGAGAAAAAAGTCAACGATGGCATTGATAAAGTAAAATCTACCGCTACCGATCTTTTAGGCGCTCTTGACGTGGGGTTCGAGGTCGATAAGGCCAGCGAGCAGACCGTTAAAGATAGTATCGGGAACCTCGGGAAAGAAGCCCAACCTCTTGAAGAAACGCCCGTAGCATACGAGGTTGACAGACCATCCGAGCGGGCAGCGATAAACAGCATTAAGTCTATTCGAGCCAAGGCGACAAAGTTTCTTGGTGTAATCGGGATAGGCTTTTCTCTTATCCGGATCAAGCAAATTACAGAAGAATTCAGCAGCGTAAATGACCAGATACGCGATGCTACTCGCGGACTCGGCGACCAGGCTGAAATTCAACAGCAAGTTTTAAACGCAGCAAACGCAACGCGGCAAACTTATGCCGATATGGGCAATACTATATCCCGGCTTATAGATTCCAGGTCTTTTGACAGCGTGGAGGACGCCACACGGTTTGCTACGCTCATGGCCCAAGATTTCGCGGCGTCTGGTAAATCTCAGCAACAATCAGCGAACCTTATGCGGCAAATCACAACGTCGCTAGCGCAGGGCAGGGTAGACGCCCGCGCGATGATGGTTATGTTCCGGGAAAGTCCGGCGACGGTGAATATGCTGGCGGAATCCCTTGGCGTTACTGCCGAAGAATTGCAGGACATGGCGCGCAGGGGAGAACTCTCAGCTCAAACCCTCAAATATGCTTTTGAAGCCAATGCCGATGATATCGAAAGACGATTCAGCGAGGTAGATCTCAACCTCACAGACGCATTTCGCAAGATCAGAAACGGCTGGGGACAGTTTATCACTGAACAAAACGATTCTCTGGGTATCACTCAAGCATTGGCGCGGGGCGCTATCAATGTGTTTAATCGTGTGATGCTCGTGATTCGGCGCGGAACAGATATGTTTATACGCTTGGCGGATCGTGTTGGCGGAGTTAATAATCTTTTTAGGCTTATGGGTATTCTTGCAGGCGGTATTTTTGCTGCACTCAACGCAAAGAGAATCCTTGGGTTTGTCAGTGCGCTTGGCAGAGGGCTAAAGGGGATTAACAAAAAAATCGCTATGGCCAAGCTCAAGTTCCTTGCTGTTGTGGCGGCCATTGCGCTGATCGCCTTGCTCATTGATGACTTCGTTCACTTCATGCGCGGCAACGATTCGCTTTTAGGTGAAATGCTAACAAGAGCGGGAATTGACGCTGAGATGGTAAGGGAGAGAATTATCCGAGCCTGGGCCGCTATAAGAAATTTTCTTGGAAAAACGTGGACCTTCATTCGGAATGTAGGTAGAACCATTTGGGGCGGGTTAACGTCATTTTGGAAAAAACACGGCAAGAGCGTAAAGACCGCCTTGTTGGCCGCATGGAATTTGATTAGATCAGCGCTTGTCGCTGCCTGGAATTTCCTTAGGTCAATCGGTATGGCTGTTTTTGACAGACTAAGGGCTTTTTGGGATCGATGGGGTCAGGAGATCATAAGGCTATTCCAAGTCGCTTGGAATTTTATCAGCAATTCCTTCGGAAACTTTCTTAACGCAATAACGGCCGTATTCAACATATTTTCTGCGCTGTTCCGTGGGGACGGGGGCGCCCTCTGGGAAGGTGTTCGGAACCTTTTTTCTGCTATTTGGAATCAGATAAAGGAAATTTTTAGCCTGGCCGTAGAATTTGTTTTAAGCATACTAGCTTTTCTTTTTGGAACTTCTACCGAGAGTGTGCGTGAATGGTTTTACGGAATCCGAGATTGGTTTGGGAAGGCTGCTGACTTTATCCGGGATATCATAGGTAGGATTGTGGGCTTCTTCCAGCCTCTGTTTAACGCTATGGACAGAGTAAGAGGTTTTATAAACCGGCTTCGCGGCGGTGGCGGTGATATTGATGGTGATTTCAATTACAAATATGATCCGCCAGACTTTGATGATCCGCCAGACTTTGATGACCCGCCATATGATCTCAGTCAATTTCATCAAGATCTGGCGATGCTGGGCGTGCATCCCAATCCTGAAACGGTTGCAGCAGCTTATTATTCAAACACTGAAAACACATCAATCGTGCAGAATGTGGATATAAACAACCAATTCAACGGTGACCGCGCTGGGCAGCAGCAGAGCGCGGCGGCAATGGACAGGGCGACGGATACCATTGATGCTCAAATGGCGCGCGGACTTGCATACGCAAGGTAGGTGAAATAAGGTAGGTGAAATTATGTCTCGAGCAACAGAGCCGGTTAACATTAACGGTATAACATTCGATGCACTTATAGACGAAATCCCCAGACTTTCAGCGGATATTCCCGCGTACCCTACGGAAGAAGGCTTTGAGGTCAGCGACACTATCATATTTAAACCCAAAGAACTTAGCATGACGTTGTTTCTTACCAATACACCGGTAACATGGCGCAGCCAAAACGGAAGCGGCCCCTTCCGGGTAAACGATGTTAGCAACGAGCTAGAGGAAATGTATTTTTCGCATCCTCAAAAACTTGTAACCATCCGGACAAGTGACAAGACCTACAAGAATATGGGTATCCTTAACCTCGAAATACCAAAGAAAAAGGAAACTGGTAGCTCGCGCGAGGTCTTTATTTCGTTCAGGGAAGTCCGCACCACAGAGCAAAGCACAACAACAATACCAGCTAGCTACGGCAAGAGCGGCGCCACGGGCGCAAACGCGGGGACAGCGCCCGCAACGCCAAGCCCTACGCCCGGAGGCGCCGCTGCTGGGGATAGCGCTGCTGGAGATGGTCCGGCTAGTATGGCATACAATTTCGCCTCTGCTGCCGGTCTTTTCGGGGGAAGATAACCATGAACATTTTTAAAATAACTGTTCCAGACCTTAATGATAGCTTCTCCCGCGTTGTGCTGGACGGTGTCCAATACCAGATACGTTTCACTTGGAACGATACTGCCCAGCGGTGGAGCTTCGGGGTATATACGATGCAAAAGGAACCGCTGGCCATTGGTATAAAAATGGCGCCGCGTTTTCCTCTCAACCTACAAATCGTTGATGATCGTTTTCCGACTGGCGTCTTTGGCGTGTATAGCAACCTCGGAGTTGTTGGGCGCTATGACTTTCTTAACGGTGACGCTTATTTTGCGTATATCCCTGTAGAGGTGCCGGCATGAAGCAGTTTGATCGTCAATACCGTTTCACCGCTGGCCCTGCTGGCGGCATCGGTTTTGAAGTTGGGGAGACTACATCTGAGCAGCCTACGGCCCTGCGCATTAGTTTTTCGGTGGA
>Ga0123355_10002406_pt1 | contig 26465 bp, 21 predicted proteins | sample TergutEmb28metaG_3_FD_89872 | JGI IMG/M metagenome (GOLD analysis project Ga0123355, IMG submission 89872) | Embiratermes neotenicus P1 segment gut microbial communities from Petit-Saut dam, French Guiana - Emb289 P1 | ecosystem: Host-associated > Arthropoda: Insects > Digestive system > Gut ...
AAACTGTATCTGGTCACGAACATGCTTTTGATTTTTCGTTAGCATTATGTCACCACCCCTGACATAATTATACCACAAACCCCACGAAATGGCAAGTTTTGTGGGGTTTGTCTACAGTCTGAAACCAAGACCGGGAGACGTCCCGGTCTTGGTTTTTTGTTGTTATGCTAATCCCACTTTAAAACCTTGTATTGACTTATCGTTAATTACCGCTTTGGGATAGCTGCGTGATGGACAAATGCAAGGCCGGTCTCATTCCCGCCAATTGATTTACCCCGTAGCCATAGCGATTCCCGGTGTTTGACACTGTATTGCCATTACCCAGACCCAGGTTGTCATGGGAGCGCAGCCAAGCCTGCTCGGTCATCCATCCTCGGGGCAGTCCTAGACCATCTATGTCAAAGGCTCGGTCAAAACCGTTCAGACGCCACAGGCCGGAACGTCCATTGGCATTATCCGGGCGATTTTCGGGCTCTGTGTTGGTTCGCAATATACTGGCCGGGTCGTCCGGGTCGGTTATAAAGGTCTGGAAAAGGGCATTGTCTTTGTCAAAGCCCATGGTGCGTACTTCAAAATCTGATGGCAGCCAAAACAGGTCATCATAGGTTGGTACAAGTGTTGTATTTGGCCAGTGATTGTTATATGGCCCAACAGACAGACCATCTTTCCCATTAATCAAAGCAAAATGCCTATGGGTTCCCCATATAAGGCCAGTTGCGCCCATACCGGCGTTGGGGTCAAAAGAGCCGTCAAACCCTCTGTCTCCATTAGCTGTGTAAAATTGACCGGTAGCAAAATATACAAAATTCATATTGGCACCGGTTTGATAGAACGAACTTTGCCACTGGCCCGGCAAATCTCTTGGTGCCACCAGATAGGCTTCCACACCAAATTGGTCAAACACAGCCTCCATGTCTCTAAGCAGATTAGACCTTGCGATACTAGCACTAAAATTTCCCTCGAAAAAATAGTTGTTGCAGGGCGGCAGGCCCAGCACAATGCGCTCGTCACTTAGCACGGTATTAATATTGCCGGGCGAAATTCTATTCCATATGCCATCGCCGGGGTCGCGCAGACGGTCTATAAAGCGGTCATTTACACCCCCTGCCAAATTATCATAGCGGGTACCGCCAAAAGGTGTTACACGATAGGGCTGCATCATCCAAAGGGTCAACACATCCTCGCCATCATCTGTGGCGCGGTATACCAACCGCCACCATTGGCTGGTAAACTCGGTTAAGTGGCCATTGTGTACGCCAACCATCCCGGGAATCGTTTCAAACAGCTTTATTACTATTGCGCCGGAATGGCTCATGTTGGCAGGATAGGGCACTACAAAATCAGAAAAATCCGCCGCTGTCGTTGCCGTGTATGGAAAAGCATCGGCAAATGGCAAGGTTCCTGGCCATGCCGATTTTGGCTCTCTTAGCATAGGGTCTAGTCGCGGGTCATTTAATATCGCCATAAGATTATCTAGCACGTCCTGATTAACACCGCCATCTGCGTTAAACAGAGGACTGTCCGAAATACGCAGTATGTCGTAAAGCTCAAAATCAATCATGACCGATTGAGGGCTCCAAGTTGCAACAGCGAAATCATCTGCTTCTGCCGCCTCTGCTGCTTCCCCATTATCAATAGAGTCATAGCCATTTTCACCCTCGTCTGCATCGCAGGCAGCAAGCAACATAAGGGCTATTGCAGCTGTCGCCAAGAATTTTAAATATCTCATATGTTCACCTCTTTACGATTTTGTTGCCAAAATAGTTTAAGAACCTGTTTACTATCTCGCTTTCGACGAATTTTCGAGGGTTTTTTCGCTAGGCGAGGAGAGGTTGACGACGCAAAGCAAAGCTTTTGCTAGGAAACCTCGACGAAGTCCTAGCGGAAAATAAGCCGAAAAGGCGTCGGAATGGAGATGGTAAACAGGTTCTTAGCCCTATTATATTACAAAATTTACGATTGTGCAAATAAAGAAATAACACGGCAATCTGATTTGTGACAATAACTCCTAACTGAGCGAAAGGGCGACCGCAGGCCGCCGCAGGCTGCAAGACAAACCCTCCTGCACCGTCATTGCGAGGATAGGGTTTTAGCCCTATCCGTGGCAATCCATGGTACTTTCAAAAGACGGTATATTTCATCTGCATATTGCTCTATGGATTGCTTCGGCGGGGCTAAAGCCCCTTCTCGCAATGACGGTGTGGGGTTTGTCTGCAGTCTGAGGCGACCAAAGGTCGCCTCTACTAACTTGCTTACATAAAATGTCACAAATCAGATTGTCGTGAAGAAATAACGAAAACACTTGACAAAACTTGTGATTTGTTTTATAATTTTGGCAATACCGTCGCTTAACTTAAAAATCGCCTCAGCCGTCGCGCAAAACACCCATGAAGCATCGGTTGTTTCGCGCTTGGCTTCGTTGTTTTTAAGTAAAGCGGCTATAGAAGGCTTTCGCAATAAGGTTTTCACGGCAACCGGCATTCACTAGGGGAGGGCTGGCATATGAAAAAAAGCAATATTGTCATTGTTGTGGCCCTTACTTTAGTATGGATAATTTTGGTGGAAAGCCTGTCAATCTTTGCTATAGTCACAGGCCTTGCTATCAGTGTTGTCTGTGTTTTTTTTGGCAAAAAATTTCTGCCGCTGGAGAAAATAAAAGGCGTTAATTTCAACAAATTAACCACATATCCTTTTTTTCTGCTTGGGCAGATTTTTTCATCTAGCATATATGTCAGCAAAATAATTCTTTTTGGCGCAAAGACAGATATTGTCCAGGTAGAAACAAATCTGGAAAACGACTCTCTTAGAGTTATGCTGGCGGATTCTGTTACACTTACGCCGGGTTCTTTGCTGCTGGAACTAAAAGACGAAAAAATGACCATTCTTTGGCTTAGACCCAAAGATTCTCCCGAAGCCGCACAAACCGAAAACGCTGGCGGCCAAATAATGGGCAAAATAGAAAAAAGGCTGTTAAAAGCACAGGAATGAAGGTGTTATCATGGGCACTGGCATGGATTTGGCAATGAATATAGTATTCTGGGGCATGATAGCCATATTATTTTTGTGCTTTGTTCGGCTGCTAAAAGGCCCAAGTATTTGGGACAGACTGCTAGGCATGAACATAGTTGCCACAAAGATTGTCATCATCATCATTGTCTATGCCTCCATCAACGAAACCGCCTTTTTGCTGGACTTTGCCATAATCTACGCACTTTCCGGCTTTATAGGCACAATATACATTGCCCTTTTCTTTGCAGATAGAAAGCGAAGGAGGAAGCAAAAATGAGTGCTGTATTTGAAATTATCGGCCTTGTCGTTATGTTTGTGGGCATGGCCTTTATGTTAATAGGCATACTTGGCATTTTTCGTTTCAAGTGCTTTTATGCCCGTATACTGGTGGTGTCCAAGGTTGATACTGTTGGCGCCGTGATTTTCTTGTCCGGCTTGGCCATCAAGCACGGGTTTAGTTTTTTTTCGGGCAAGTTGCTGCTGATTGTAATAACTATTCTGATATTGAGCCCATTAGTGGGGCATATGATAGCACGGTCGGCATATACTAGCGGCCACAAACTGTCTGACCCATACAAAGGCGACGCCAACCAAGAGGGAGACGACGGACTATGATATACGCAATTATGGTCTTTTGGATAGCCACCGCCCTGATGATACTGCTGGAACAAAAAGTGGGCAGGGTCATCATTTATTTTGGTGTCTACTCCCTGGTGGCCGGTGCTGCGCTGCTTATTTTGGGCGCTCCCGACGTGGCCATGGCCGAAATTGCAATATCCGCCTTCGCTACCATCTTTTTTGTTATAGGCGCCGAAAAGTACTATAATTTGGCCCGTGGGCTGGATATGAGCCAAGAGGAAAGGGAAGAAAAAGAAGAAAAAATAAAGAAAAGCAAGAAAATTGTCGGCTATGCTGCGCCGCTGGTGTTTGTTGTATCCATATTTGGGCTGGTGCTATATTTTGCGCCGGGGTCGGAGCATAACACATATCTTAAAGAGCAGTATGTTACCCGCTTTATGGAGGAAATGGGCGGCGAAAATGCCGTTACGGCAATATATTTGGGCTATAGGGTATACGACACTATCTTCGAAGCATTGGTGCTTGTGGTGGCTGTGGTGGCTGTGCTGCATATGTCCTGGTTCGAGCGCGCCTCCATTGCCGATGGCATACATAGCGACATCAACCGCTCTGGCCTGGCTATCTTCATCATCAGAATCATTACCCCACTGATACTTGTACTGGGCATATACCTTATTGCCAATGGATTCTTAACACCGGGGGGCGGCTTCCAGGGCGGCGTGGCGGTGGCTACATTCTTTATTTGCCGATATATGATTTATAATATCTTTGACCTTCCTATAGGCAAAATTCTGCGCATGGAAGAATTAGTATTTGTCAGCATTGTACTTTTTGCCATTGTTGGCATCTTCTTGGGCACTGCGGCCTATATTCCGGCAGGTTTGCTGGTCTATTTCCAAAACACCTATCTGGTCATAATGAATGCCCTGATAGGCGTAAAAGTAGCCTGCGGTTTTACGCTGCTGTTCTACAGATATGTGGGCATAGAAAGACTGGAAGACTGGCGAACCAAAGAGGAGGGTGACAAATGAATCTTTCTGAAATCTCCGCAATAGAAATTTTCGCCCTTATTATGTTCTTCATTGGTTTTTATGGGCTTCTCATCAGCAAAAACGCCATAAAGTCCATCGTCTTTGTCAGCATTTTGGAAATGGCCGTCATTATCTTCTGGGTTGGTCTTGGCTTTAGGGTCGGCATGGTGCCCCCGGTGCGCCATTTTTTATACGGAGAGATGGCATATATAGCCGACCCGCTGCCCCAGGCACTAATGATAACCGCAATAATAATAGGCATGTCCGTAACCGCCGCAAATATAGTGATGCTAATTACACTTGTGCGCAAGGTAAAATCAACAGACTGGGACACATTGAAGGCCAATAGTACAGAGTAGGGGCGGGCCGTCCTTGGTCGCCCGAATTTTGGAGGCAATGCAATGCTTACCTATTTCGTAATAATACCGGTTTTGCTGGCCATTTTTCTATATCTCTTTTCCAGCGCAAACACTGGCAGAATAATCGCCATAGTTGCGCAGCTTGGTTTGGTCGCTTTTTCATACTACCTGTTTATACTTAGCCAGAGCGGCGATGTTGTCACCATGGTGGGCGGCTACCAGGGCGTCATGGGGGTTGTGCTTCGCGCGGATACAATGTCGTCTGTTTTCATTCTGCTCACTACTTTTATGTTCTTTATTGCGTCTGTATACAGTTTTAATCAGGAAAACGGCAAGTTCTACTGGCTTTTGATATTTTTGTGGCAGTCCTCCCTCATTGGCATCTTCCTTACCCGAGACTTTTTCAATATCTTTGTGTTGATAGAGGTTGTCACTCTGGTTGTCGCCATCCTCATCATGTTCAACCGCGGCACCCGCGCCATGTATGACGGTATCATATACCTTATGGTAAACATAGTTGCCATCAAGTTCTATCTCTTTGGCGTAGGCTATGTGTATATGCTTACAGGGGTGCTGGACATGGGTTTGGCGGCCCAGGTGCTGCGCGAAAGTCACCCGGCATCTGCCCAAATACTGCCCTATGCCTTTATTATGGTCACAATTGCCCTAAAATGCGCCCTGTTGCCCCTGTTTAGCTGGCTGCCAAAAGCCCATGGCACACCCGGTGCCCCTCCGGCTGTCTCGGCGCTGCTGTCCGGCGTGCATATCAAAAGCGGCATATATCTCTTTATACGCTTCCAGGATGTTTTCCAGGGCGTGGCAGCTACGGAGTTTTTCATGGTGCTGGGTATAGTCACAGGCATTGGCGGCTTTATACTGGCCATGTCCCAGTCCGATATCAAGCTGATACTGGCATATCACACAGTGTCCCAGGTGGGTCTTATAATGACAGGCCTTAATATGCCGGACTATGTATCCCAAACCGGCGCGCTATATCATGTCTTTAACCACGCATTCTTTAAGGGCGGGCTGTTTCTTAGTGCAGGCCTGCTTTACAAAGCCTATGGCACCCGGGATGTCTACAAGATACGGGGTGTGCTAAAACGATATCCGCTGCTGGGTGCCGCTACAATAATGGCTATCTTGGGCATTACAGGCGCGCCGTTGTTTAATGGCATGATATCCAAATATCTTATAACCTATGGCGCCCAGCACCCTGTGATGAACGGCATACTTATTTTTATGTCCCTTGGCACCATAGTCTCTTTTGTTAAATACTCAACCATGCTGGCAGGGCAGCCCCCTGCAGAGGTAGCCGATGCAAAAATAGACATGCACAAGCAAATAGCCGTCCTGTCCTTGGGTTTTATGTGCCTTGTCGGCGGTATTTTCAGCGGCCAGCTTGTATATTTCTTGTTTAGGGTGCAGACCGATGTTAGTCTGGCGGGCTACTTGGAGAAAGTGGGCATTTTTGCCGCCAGCCTTGCTGCGGGCTATTTTATCTACAAGTACTATGTATCCAGAAGCAAGCTTTTCAAGAAAATCAAGGCCTTTGACCTGGGTTTTAGAAGTATATGCGTGTCTATCGGCGGGGTTTTTGCTATAATTCTGCTGGCGGTGTATTTATTCTAACCCCTTCTTCCAAATGCTTTTTTTCTCGCCTCTGGTTCTTGTTGGCTTGCTATCAGTTTCTCCATAATTTCTCTATGAATATCCCCGGCATGAAGGGTTTGGGCAGTCTTAGTCTGCTCTTGAGCAATCGTCAAAGCTGCGGTCAACTCTTCTATTTGCTTAATCAGACCTTCTGTTTGCCTGTCTTTTGCCGCAATATGCAGGTTTAATATCTCCAGCTGCCTGTCCTTTCTATCTAGCTGCCGCTGTAAAGCGTTGACATCAACATCATCAACATGGGGCATGGCAAAGACTCGAGGCATCTTGTGAAACTGCTCTTTTATCATACCTTCCCCTTCCGGGTACACATACACAATGCCGCCAACCCTTGTCGTTAAGTTGCTTAAACCGCTTGCCAGCGGCTCTTTTTTCATTTTCTGGAATATAGCCTGTTTTGTAACGCCAATTTCTCCCGCCAAAGTTCTAATGGTTTTCATATCATCATCCTTTTGTAATCACTTCATGTGAATCTTTGCCAATTATACCATAAATATGCATTAATTCAATACAAAAATTTTGAGAAAAAGCTTGATTTTTCTGCAAATTAATTTATAATATAGGTATGTGTATGTGGGTATGCTCATACACATGCACATATGTGTATACAGATATAGTAGGAGGATATCCCATGAAAGAGATAATTTCAATAATCAACCAAAAAGGTGGTGTCGGCAAATCTACCACTGCCCACGCACTGGGTTGCGGCATGATTATGCACGGCCACCGGGTGCTGTTTGTAGATTTGGACGGCCAAGGCAATTTAAGCCAGACCCTAAACGCCGACGAAACCGATTACTCCGTATTGGACGTATTGGTAGGCAGGGTTTCCGCCAGAGATGCTATTTGTATTGTTGACGGCAAACACATATTGGCATCCAGTCCATCCCTTGCCGGTGCCGACACCCTTATTGTGGAAGTTGGCAAAGAGTTTCGTCTTAAAGAAGCTCTGGAACCACTGAATAACGACTACGACTACATAATTTTAGACACCCCACCGGCTCTCGGCATACTTACCGTCAACGCATTGACGGCTTCTACCAGCGTCATCATACCGGCCCAAGCAGATATCTACAGCCTGCAAGGTATAGACCAGTTGATGGGAACCGTTGACACCGTGAAAAAATACTGCAATCCCGAATTAACCATAAAAGGCATATTGTTGACCCGCTATAACCCCCGCACAGTATTGACCCGGGATATCACCGAAATTATACAGTACAAGGCCAGAGAATTGGGCGCAACATTCTACTCCAACCCTATACGGGAGAACATATCCATAAAAGAGGCCCAGGTCAGCCGTACAAGTATTTTTAACTATGCGCCAAAAAGCAATGCCGCCGAAGATTACCACAGTTTTTTGACGGAAGTGTTGGAGGGGGATGTTAGCGCATGAGCAAAAAAAGTTTTAAAGACAACCCAGCACTGCAGTTTATGAGCCGAGCCGAAGAAATTGTAAGCGAACCCAAGGAAGAAAGAAAAGAAGAACGAAGCATAGAAGTTAGAGAGATAAAAGAGGTTAGGGGAGTTACCCCAAACAATGTTCACATGGTGCCTGCTTTTGAAGCGAAAAGCAAACGCTTTAACATGCTGATACGCCCCTCCACATATACAAAACTTAAAAAAGCCGCAGACTATAGGGGCACGAGTGTCAACGACCTCATCAATACTATTGTCGAAAGTTACATGGAATTTGATGGTAATTAATGTCAAAATCGTATATGCCTCTGGTTTGCATTTTAAGGCATACCAGAGGCATATTATTTTTATAAGGTACAAATTTATTACCCATGGGGTAAATTTTGATTGTACTATGCTTAAAATAGATTCTATGAGTACACACAACCACTGTGTCCTATGCTGACATTTTTCCCTATTTTTTCCTCATAGAATTTAGTACCGCCAAAAGTGCCACTCCGCTGTCGGCAAAAACCGCCAGAAGTATGTCTGCCATACCAAATACAGTCAGTGCCAATACGCCAAATTTCAGAGCCATAACCATCACGATGTTCTGACGAACTATCTTCATGGTATTTTTGGCAATGCCCACCGCCGATGACAGTTTGGAGATTTCGTCAGTCATAATAACCACATCGGCAGCTTCTACTGCTGCGTCAGAACCTATGCCGCCCATTGCTATACCCACATCTACCCGGCTAAGTACAGGGGCATCGTTAATACCATCGCCTACAAAAGCAATTTTTTCGCCTGGATATTTAAGATACAACCGCTCTACCATTTCGACCTTTTCGTCAGGCAGCAGCTGGGCATATACCTCGTCAATGCCTACCTCTGCGGCAACAGCCTTGGCAACCTCTTCTCTGTCGCCGCTCAACATAACGGTTTTTTTGATTCCTGCCTCTTTAAGCTGTTTTATGCCAATGGCAGAATCGCTCTTGATTATATCGGATATTACAATATGCCCCATATATTCGCCGTCTTTGGCCACATGGACCACAGAGCCGGAACCCTTATATTCCTTGTGCATGATGCCATATTGTTCCATAAGCTTTGCGTTGCCGGCCAGCACTATCTTGCCGTCAATCGTCCCTTTCAGCCCTTTTCCGTGGATTTCTTCAAAATCCCCGGCTTCGGCTTGCTGCATAGTTATGTCTTTTTTCTCGCATTCGGCAATTATAGATTTTGCTATGGGATGATTAGAAAAAGCCTCTATGGTGGCGGCAGTGGCCAGCAGCTGCTCTTCTGTGGCGTTTCTTTCGGCGACAACCTTGACCACATTAAAGACACCTTTAGTGATTGTTCCTGTTTTATCAAAGACCACAATGCTTATTTCGCTGAGATTCTGCACAAAGGTACTGCCTTTCATCAGTACACCTTTTTTGGATGACGAACCTATGCTGCTAAAGAAACTTAGCGGTACAGAGAGATGCAGCGCACATGGACAAGAAACCATTAGAAAAATTATACCACGCAATATCCATTCGCTGGGCTCGGTGCCGGGAAACAGGAATCTGGGCACAATCATAAGCAACACAGCCGCTATGGTAACTATGGGGGTATATATCCTTGCAAACTGGGTAATAAAGCGCTCTGTTTGTGATTTTTTGGCAGCGGCGTTTTCCACCATGTCCATTATTTTTGCTACTGTGGAATTACTATAGTCTTTAGTGACCTGTACTTTCAACAGGGATGTAAGATTTATTACGCCACTAAGCACTTCGTCATTCACACGGGCAGAGCGGGGAACAGATTCGCCTATGAGAGACGAGGCATCTACCTGGCTTGACCCTTCGATTACCACCCCATCCAACGGCACTTTTTCGCCGGGTTTTACAAGGATTATGTCGCCAATTTTCACATCTTTGGGATCCATTTGCACAATTTCTCCATCGGATGCTATCACATTTGCAAATTCGGCCTTGATGTTCATTAGGTCGCTAATAGACTTTCTGGAACGATTTACGGCCATGTCTTGGAAAAACTCGCCCACTTGGAAGAAAATCATAACCAGCACTGCCTCGTAGTACAGGCCGATAGCTATGGCGCAAATGGTCGCTATCGACATGTGAAAATTTTCGTTGAAAACATCGCGTTTTATTATGCCCTGCACAGCTCTGATTAAAATATCCGCGCCAAAAATAACATAGCTGGTAATAAACAACCAGTTGGTCAAAGACCAGCTTCTGCCAAACATGTCATGGGCAAATATGCCGCTTAAATCAATTATGCCAAAATTTGCGGACAATAAGGCAGCCAGATACAATATGCCGCCGACAAGGTAGCGCACAAGGCGAGTTTTCAAGCCTTTGTCCAGTCCACCAAAGGCTCTTTTGGGCGGGTTGATATTATCCACTATATCAACACCCATAGATTCGGCCTTTTCCCGCACTTGGCAGACAAGCTCAATTTCCTCTATGTTTTCGTATTGTATATTAAGCTTGTTGGTGATTATACTGATATCAGCATTTTTTACGTTTTTTATTTTGCATATTTTGTTCCCCAGTTTTTGTGCGCAATGGGCGCAATCCAAACCTTCGACCTTCAGGATAATGTTTGACATGACAACCACCTATTCATAGATATTTTTGTGGAGCAAATGCTCCAAACTTTGACTTAGCAAGCTTTCTACATGTGCATCATCCAAAGAATAAAACACCGTCTTGCCTTGCTTTCGGAACTTTACCAGATCATTTTGTCTCAAAATCCTTAGTTGGTGAGATACAGAAGATTGGCTTATATCCAAGGATTCTGACAACTCGCCAACGCATACTTCGCCACCTGACAGTGCATACATTATCTTTAACCGGGTTGATTCTCCCAAAACTTTAAAAAAGTCAGCTATATCGTACAAAACCTCTTCTTTTACCAAGTTGTTTCTGATTTTCTCTATTCGTTCAGCAGCCATAAGGCATTTTTCGCAATGTTTTTTATTATTCTCTGCCATTATCTTCCTCCCTCGTTATGTTAATATATGAATATATATTCATATATTAACATAATCTTTTTTGCATGTCAACATATTTTTTGCTATAATTAAAAAATACCCTGATAAAATTTTTGCTCGCGCGTATACATACATTCTTTATCTTGTTTTATCTTGTTTTATACTTGTTTTCGGTAGCCTTAAACCCGCGCCAGTAGCGGGTTACAGAGCTTACTTAACGAGACTCGTTTGCAAACTTAACGAGACTCGTTTGCAAACTTAACGAGACTCATTTGCAAATATGCGAGAGTATACAAAATCACTCGTCAATTGACTGTGGATATGTTGATAATCTGTTGATAAATCCGTGGATAACTCATAAACGTTGAAATAACAGGAAAAAATCGATGTGAATTTTTTTACTTAACGAGACTCATTTGCAAACTTAACGAGACTCATTTGCAAACTTAACGAGACTCATTTGCACTGTACCGAGAGGTCTTGACTTTCTCGTTAAGTTTTGCTACAATTGTTGATATCTTGTTACTAACTATGTGGAAAACTCAACGACCATCACGAAAGAAGGTTGAAATAATGCTAAAAATCAAAGACAACTATGTTGTAACAAAACGCAATGTTTTGAACGAAATCAGAGCAAACACCATGTCGTTGCAAGAGCTGCGTTTTTTTAGTATTTACCTTAGCAAAATAAATCCATTTGATAAAAAAACCAGGGTGGTACGTTTTCCTATAGAGGATTTTAAAACCATTATGGAAATAGGGCGGGTTAATATCGATCACATGAAAAGCATAACCAACAACTTACTTAGCAAGGTTGTTAATGTCCCCAATGATTCCGGCGGTTACACGGGTTTTCAGCTTTTTAAACAATGTATGGTAGACATGGACGACGAAGACGGCTGGTATGTAGAAATAGACGCCCACGATAAGGCTTTGCCACTAATGTTTGAATTTAAAGACCGCTACTTTTCTTACAAACTATGGAATGCCCTGCGCTTAAAAAGCGCCAACCAGCTGCGCATGTACGAAATTCTAAAGCAATACGAGAGAGTCGGCGAGAGGGTAATACCTGTTGTGGAGCTAAAAAACCTTCTGGGCATAGAGCCGACAGAATATCCGCGCTACGGCGATTTTAGGCGCTGGGTGCTGGATGCCTGCCAGGTTGCCCTTACCGAAAATACCGATATAACCTTTACATACGAACCCTATGGCAAAAAAGGCCGCGGCGGAAAGGTAATACAGCTTAGGTTTATCATAAAGAAAAACGAAGGCTTTATAGACCCTATCTCCTTGGTGGAGTTTATGAAACAAAACAGGGTAGAAAAAGCCATAACCAAGAAGTAAACAATGAAACTATTACACTAGGGGGACAACACCATGCGAGTGAGCAGCTTAGTTGGCTCAAGAAAAAAAGAAACTCCTGTAGACTGCCAAACAACAAACCACATATATGCCGTGCGGGGCGGGTATATCCGCAATGTTGCCGCGGGTATTTTTTCTCTGTACAACCCCATGCGCAGGGTGGTCTTAAAAATTGAGAATATCTTAAGGGAGGAAATGGATAGAATCGGAGGACAAGAAGTGCTGCTTCCGGTGGTTATGCCGGCCTCTTTGTGGATGGAATCGGGGCGTTATGATGCAATAGGCTCCGAGATGCTGAGATTTACCGACCGCACCGGTGCCAAAAATGTTCTTGGCATGACACACGAAGAAGCAGCGGTGCATTTGGTGCGGGATACCGTGCCCAGCTACCAAAACTATCCCTTTATGATTTACCAGATACAGACAAAATTCCGCGACGAACCCCGCTCTCGCGGCGGGTTGGTGCGTGTGCGGGAATTTACTATGAAAGACGGATATTCCTTCCATACATCATGGGAAGATCTAAACGACTACTATCAGATGTGTCTGGAAGCCTACAGTCGAATATACAAGCGGGTCGGACTTGCAAAAGTTGCCGCTGTTAAGGGCGATTCCGGCATGATGGGCGGCAGTTTGTCTCACGAATTTATGTTTTTACCAGAAATTGGCGAAGATAAAATCATGCAATGCCCCCATTGCGATTTTATAGCCAATCTGGAAGCCACAGAAATGGTTGTAGAAAAGGCGATTGGCGAAGAAACAGAAATCACAAAAATCCACACGCCAAACATTAAAACAATCCAAGAATTGTGTGACAATTTGCAGACCCCGGAGCAAAGCCTGATGAAAGCAGTGGTGTATAAGCTGGAGAGTGATGACAGCCTGGTGGTCGCTTTTATACGAGGCGACCTGGATGTTAACGAAACCAAACTGCGCAACCATTTAAAATCAGGCATTCTTCCTGTGGAACATATAGGTGCTGAAAGCGGCCTGGTGATGGGATTTGTAGGCGCAATAGGTCTTGACAAAGGACTAAAGTGCGTCTTTGACCGGTCCCTAGAGGGCGGCGCAGGGCTTATCGGCGGGGCAAATGAGACAGATTATCATATCTGCGGAATTTCTATGACCAGAGATTTGCCGAATGCAGAATTTATAGACATTGCCCAAGCTGTCCATGGCGGAACATGTCCACAGTGCAAACAGAAGGGTTTGACAGCCACAAACGGGGTAGAAATAGGCAATATATTTCAACTGGGGGACAAATATACAAAATCCATGGGTATGCAGTATCTGGACAGCAATGGCGAATTGCAACATCCGACAATGGGCTGCTATGGCATTGGTGTAGGAAGACTGGCGGCCTGTATTTGCGAGGCCCATCACGACGAATATGGCCCGATATGGCCCATATCTGTGGCACCGTGGCAGGTTGAGCTGTGCGCGCTGAATATAAATGCCGAGGGTGTCAGAAAAACTGCCGAGACAATTTACACAGCATTTACCGAGGCGGGCATCGAGACCTTGTATGACGACAGAGAAGTCAGTGCCGGCGTGATGTTTTCTGATGCTGATTTGTTTGGATGTCCACTGCGCATTGTCATCAGCCCCAAAACCCTGGCTCGCGGCTGCGTTGAGCTAATTTCCCGGGACAAGACGCTAAAAATCGATTTACAAACCGAAGACACAGGGGTTTTAACCGAAGAAATCAAAGGGCGGATTGAGGCCCTTATCAAGATTTAAGTTGCGCTTGCCATAAAATTGCTTTATAATTAGACCAAGAGGTGATGTTGTGGAAGCTATCAAAACCAAAGAGGTTATGGATACCGTTATAAGAAATATCGAGACTGTGATATTAGGAAAAACCCAAGAAATAAAGCTGATACTTGCTGCATTTTTATCCGGCGGTCATGTGCTTTTGGAAGATGTGCCGGGCACAGGCAAAACCGTGCTGGCAAAGGCACTGGCAAAGTCTTTTGAATGCGACTTCTCTCGGGTGCAGTTTACGCCGGACTTGCTGCCGTCAGAACTGACAGGCATTAACTTCTACAACCCAAAAAGCGGCGACTTTACCTTCCGCGAAGGCAGCTTGTTTAGCAATATCATATTGGCAGACGAGATAAACCGCGCCACACCACGCACACAGTCCGGCCTGCTGGAATCCATGGAAGAAAAGCAAATATCTGTTGACGGCGCCACATACACACTTCCCGCGCCATACTTTGTAATAGCCACACAAAACCCCATAGAAATACAGGGCACTTTTCCTTTGCCGGAAGCCCAACTGGACAGATTTTTGCTGCAATTAAACCTGGGATATCCCACCAAAGAAGAGACCGTGCAAATTTTGCAAAGATTTGCAGAAAAACAGCCTTTAAACGAGATTGCACCCGTATGCGACAAGCAATTGATGCTGGATTTACAGCAGGCCGTAAACCGAGTTTACATACATGACGACATATATGCCTATATTACCGAAATAGCCCAAAAGACCAGAGAAAACGAGGCTGTAGAACTGGGTATATCCACACGGGGCATATTGGCACTGGCAAGAATGGCGCGCTCCTACTGCGCAATCAACGGCCAGGATTTTGTCACACCCAAAGATATGCTATATCTCATTCCATATGTTTTCCCCCACCGTATGGTGCTAAAAGGCGGCATACGAGGCCGACGGGAAGCCACAATATCTATATTGCACGAGATAATTGAGAACACCACGGCCCCCGTGGAGGAATGGAGACGAAAATGATTAAAAAAGGGCTTATAGTCGCTGTAATATTGATAGCGACAGCCATAATACTGGCAGGCTGCGAAGATGCAGGTCCTGCGGGCTTTAACTCAAGAATTAGCCACGAGCAAGCCATAGAGATTATGGCCACCAACGAAGATACCATAATTCTGGATGTGCGCACTTTGGATGAATTTAACACAGGACATATACCCGATGCCGTGTCTTTGCCCCTTGACGAAATAGAAGCCGCTGCCCCCCATATGATGCCGGACTTGGGGCAAACCATATTGATATATTGCCGCAGCGGCGTGCGCAGTGCGGATGCTGCTGTGATTTTGGTAGACATGGGATATCGCAATGTGTTTGACTTTGGCGGCATTATAGACTGGACGGGCGAGGTTGTGACCCCTTCGCATTAGTAAGCGAGGAATATAAATGATTATCGTATTTATGGGCCTGGTGGTGCTGGGCCTGATAGCCTTGCAAAATTATGTATATGACAGACTTTGGGACAAGGGACTGTCGCTGGACCTTAGGTTTTCTTCCAAAGAAGCCTTTGAAGGCGACTCCCTTTCTTTGCATGAAGAGCTGTCAAACAACAAATTTCTTCCACTGCCATGGGTTTTTGTAAAGTTTAATGTATCACGGAATCTGGTTTTTGAAGGCGACCAGCGTAAAAATATCTCGGATGCTCACTATCAAAGCGATTTGTTCAGCATAATGATGTATCAGAGCATAAGGCGCAAGATGTCTTTTGTGTGTTCAAAGCGGGGGTATTATCGCCTTCGCAATATTACCATGGCCGCCAGTAATTTGTTATACAACCGCCGTTTTGACAAACTGGTGGAGAATTTTGCAGAGTTGACGGTGTTTCCCAAGCTGCTTGACGGCAGCGATGATATCAACCTGATTTACAAAAACCTTGATGCTACAATACTTTCCAACAGCATCATAAACCCCGACCCTTTTGAATTTAGAGGCATACGAGAATACCAACCAACAGACCCTATGCGGGATATAAACTTTAAAGCCACGGCGGTGGCACAGCAGTTGATGGTGAACATACATGCGCCAACATCGTCAAAACGCTTGCAAATTGTGCTTAATTTGGAACACAACAGACCATATCCGGAACTTGAACTATACGAACAGGCCATACGCTTTACAGCGACAATGGCCGAAAGATATATAGGGCAAGGTGTAAAGCTGGGGCTGTATACCAATGGCAAAGACGTAGCCACCGGCGAAGGCATAATTGTACCGCCGGGGGAAGGCGCAAGCCATATGTACAAGGTTTTTCAGGCTTTGGCCCGCATAGGCCTTGTTATTAAATCCGGACATATATCGCCGTATCTTGATACTTTGCAAGACGATGGGGAAAGCCCTGTGTATTTGGTGATTTCTTCCTATTGCGAGCAGGATTTTTTGGACGCAATAGATGGTATGAGACAGCGCGGCCTCTCGGTTTTTGTTGTGGTGCCTGTGCAAAAAGACGTGGATGATGACATTGTAGAGACAGACCAAATGCGGATTTGGGAGGCAATGTGATGGAAAGACGCAGGGTTTTAATGGACTTGCTGTCGAATTTGGTGGCTTTTCTTGTGTTTTTTAATATCTTTGCTTTTGTGTTTGCTCTGTCTAATGGCTATGGGGCGTGGATTTATCTGCTTTTGGCTGTGCCTTTTTTCTTTATGATGTTCCTGCGGGCAAAGATTAAGAAAATGCGGTATTTTCTTGCCATTCATTTTGTAATGCTGGCTGCACCCTTTGCGACTTTGCACAATATATGGCTTTTTATTCCGTTTATGTGCTTTGCCGCCGCTGTTACTATTTATTCCCTGCACAGAAAGGGCAAAGGCGAATGGGCCATGCAGGGCACATCGGCTGTTTGGGTGATAGCTGTATTTGCGGGGCTGTCTCTGTTGTATGCGGCATATTTTCCGGAAATGGAGAGCGCTGCTGCCATCTTGCTAAATATCAGTAGTTTGATTTCTTTGGCCGCTGTAGTGTTGTATATGCATATGGACAATATGTGGTTTGGACTGAGGTTGGTAGGAGAGCATCACAAAAAATCCGAGAATATATCGTCGGTAAGCAATGTCCTTATTACGGTGTTTTTGATAATAATAGTAATTTTTGGCGGTCTTTCGGTGCTGTTTCCCAGCCAGGCAGCAATTATGGTTTTGGGCAGACTGCTGATTGATATAATCCTGCTGCCTTTTGAAATTCTGGGCTTTATTTTTCGCAGTATAAGCGGAGAGCCGGAATTTATAGGAGACCTGCCTTTTGAACAGTGGTTTGTTCCGGGAGAGGCCATGGAAATTGACTTTGATGAGGAGTTGCAGACATCTCCCATTCATGCTATAATAGGCGCAATTGTGGGCTTCTTGGCTGTGCTGGGGTTGGTTGCCATAGCCGTAGCTATTTTGGCAACGTTGTTCTACAGGCTTTACAAAGCTCTTGGCAAAAAGAGCGAGACCGACAAAATGTCTCTTATGCCCGAGGATGCTGTTAGCAAGCTAAAGTTTGTATTGGGCGATTTTAAAGAACTTTTGCCGCGCTTTAGACTGGGGACAAAGCATCCTGTGCGTCGGGAGTATATCAAAAAGATAAACAGCCATATAAAACAGGGGCTTAAAATACAGCCACACTACACGCCGGAGATAATAGCGGATAAAATCCGCCCAAAAGAGGATATTGACGAATTAACACAAAGGTACGAAGAAGTCAGATATGGAAAAATTTAAGTTTTCTAAGGAGGGGAAGCTATGAGCAAGGAAAAAAGGAAGAAAGTTAAAAGAAAAAAGAGCAAACTGGTGTATGTTGCCGTTGCTATTATGCTAATATCGGGCGGGGCACTGGCCTACTATGGCTATGACTATTTTTTGTATTGGCAGGATGGGCGCAGTGCCCAGGCCAATACTGATATAGTGCGCAATATGTTTGGGGAGCAAATGGACGATATAGGCCAGCTGATATCGATTTTGCCCCATGTAGAGGGCGAGCAGGAACCCGAGATGATGAGAATAGCCTTTGACACATCGCCCCTGGACGAAGCGCGGGAACTGACCGGAAACCCCGATATTATTGGTTTTTTGTATGTGGCAGACACCAATATAACCAATGTGATACTCCATGGCGAAGACAATTATTTTTATCTGCACAGAGATATGTTTGGCAACCGCAATTCAAATGGTTCGGTATTTATGGATTTTCGTAATGCGCCGGACTTTACAGACCGAAACACGATACTTTATGGTCACAATATGAACAACGGCACTATGTTTCATAATGTGAGATTTTATATGCAGCAGGAGTTTTTTGAGGCACATCCTCTTATCAAGGTTGTTATAGAGGACTATCTGTTTGTCTACGAGATTTTTTCGGCCTTTTCTACCCGGGTAGACCGGGCATATAGAATGGATTTTGACTATATACAGGTGCTTTTTGAGGATGACGAGGAATTTGCCGGTCTGGTAGAGGAAATGATGCGCAGAAGCCTGCACGAGACAGATGTTGTGGCCAGTGGAGACGACAGAATACTTGTGCTGTCTACCTGCACAAATGTAAACCGAAATACAAGATATGTTGTGGCGGCACGGCTGGCGCAAGTGTTTTTGATTGATAACGAGTCGGAAAGCGCGGCCGAATATTATTAAGCTTGGAGGCATTATGGGATACTACAAGACAAAAAAGATTTATCCGTGGCTGTATGCAATACACGACCCCGGCGATGTGTATATTTACCTGATTTTGGGTGACGAAGCTGCGGTGGTCTATGACACGGGCTATGGCATTGCGCCTATTATGCCTGTGGTGCGAGAAATTACCGACCTGCCCGTTACATGCGTGCTGGGGCATGGGCATATAGACCATGCCAATGGAGCGTATCAATTTGACGAGGCATGGATTTACGAAGAAGATTTGGAGCTGTGTCTGCGACATACGGGCAAAAAGGCCAAAGTAAGAGCCCTGGAAGGGTTAAAGGAAAAAGGCGTAAGTCTGCCGGAAGATTTTGACCAAGAAGCCTATATTGTGAGCGGCGCGGGCAGCTTGAAGAAAATGGATATTGGTCAGGTGTTTGAACTGGGGGGCAAAAGCCTGGAAGTGGTGAAAATGGAAGGGCATACCCATGGCTCTGTTGGGCTGCTGGTGCGCCAAGAGCGTGTGCTGCTGACCAGCGACGGCGCAAACCCGCATATGTGGTTGTTTTTAGAAGAATCCACCCATAGAGATATCTATATTGCCATGTTGGAGCGCAATATTAATCTGGAGTTTGATACATTTTTTATTGCCCATGACGACAGGGAATTTGCAAAGGACTATTTCAAGAAATTTATTAAAGTGGCCAAAAATGCCAATATGGCCCAGGCTACGCCCACCAGACAATTGCCCGAAAGAAAGGGTATGGTGTATAGAGAAGACGATGTGTTGATTATTTTTAGCGAGGATAAGTTGTAACAGAAGCTTAACAATAACAAAGTGTAAAAAAACGAAAAAAACCAGCAAATTCATAAAAAAAGTATTGACATCTGTTGATTTATATTATAGAATAAAGAGGACTGATGTTTGCAATATTCGTTGCCAAAAATCTTATAATTGGCGACGAAAATATATTATATCCTAGGAGGGGATAATTATGAAAAAAAGGAGAATTGCGTCATGTGTCATAGGAACGGCCATGGCTGCGGCTTTTGTGTTTGCGAGTCCCGCGAGTACATATGCTGTGCCTGCCAATCCTTTTGCTTTTGTCTTCCATCAGGCGGACGAAAGCGAAATCACCCTTAACTTCCGGGGTGACGAGTTTTTTGCTTGGTGGGAAGACGAACACGGCAATATTGTAGCTTTTGATGAGGTAAGCGGCAACTGGCGTTATGCCTATGTTGTGGACGGGGTAATTGTGCCTGTTGGCCAACCCGTAGCCCGCTTCGACAGCGACACCGCAGACTTTGCGCGGATAGAGCGCGACGCCCTGTTGCCACTGATTGCAAATGGCTGGCGTTTTGACCCGGGCAATCCAATGGTGGAGTTTTTAAACGGACGAGTTTTGATTGACCATACACCACCTGCCGTTGCAACCGTGACACCGGCACCGATAGAGCCGCAAAACCCAATAATCAACATTACCCCAATACAACCGGGACAGTCTATAACACAACCCAGAATCCCGGTGATACCCAATATTGTTGCACCACCCACCGCAAGTACACCAACACCTACATACCCGCCGACTACATTGCCGCCGGCAACACCAACACCCGCAACCCCCACGCCTCCGCCGGAAATCGGATCCATACACAACATACTTGGCGATGGGTTTGCGGCAAATGTAGGCGCGCCGACCTCTGTGCCTCTGGCTGCAGCGGCATCTGGCAGTGTGGCACCCCACATTCTTACAAATCAGCGCTTGCTGGTTGTGCTGTTGGAATTTGAAAATATGCCGCTTTTGAACGATTCGGCATTTTATCACAACAAGTATTTCAATACTGCACCCGGCGCAGTCTCTATAGCCAACTATTTTAGAGATATGTCCGGCGGACACAATATCTTCGTCCCGGCCGGCAATGTGGTCAGCGGCGGCACCTTCCGTGTTGCCCTGCCGGAAGCCGACATGCCTTGGGCGCAAAACGGTGTAGACGTTACAATTACGCCCAGCGTACACAATGGTATAGTGCATGTAAAACTGCATATGAACCACCCTGTTACCGCATGGTCAACACCTGCGGGACATCAATCTGTAAGAGATGCCCTGTCTCTAGCACTGGCTGCTATTTCGGAAAATACCGATTTTAATTTTGCCGACGTACATGTAGGCTCGGTATTTGCCGGCGGCGAAGCCTCTGACAACTACAACCCCGGCGGGCAAGTTTGGGGCCATGCGTGGCAATTTAGAGGTTCTACCATTGGGCAAGACGGCTGGCCACGCTACATGGCCTATGGCGAAAGACAAAGAGGTGGCCATATTGTAGGCATCGGCCTTGCAGCCCACGAACTGGGCCATGTTTTGGGTCTGCCCGATCTCTATGACCTCTCCGGACAATCCGAGGGCGTTGGGCCATACAGCCTTATGGCTTTTGGCAGCTGGGGCCGTGGGCCGCAAGATGCGGCGGCAGGCCACAGACCCACGGCTTTCGACCCATGGTCATTAATTCAACTGGGCTATGCCCGTCCTACCCTTGTGTCTTCTGGCACATGGCGCGGCAATGTTAACAGTCTTAACTCCGACAACTATAATATCCTGATGGTAACAAGTCCGGCGGGCCCTTCGCAATACTTCCTGGTGGAAAACCGCCAGATGGACAGCATGTGGGACGCAGGACTGAGCCAGTGGATTACTGCACCTGACAGCCGCGGCGGCATTATGATATTCCATGTAGATGACAGTATGCGCTCTGCCAATCCGGCGGATATGAACCGCAACAACAACAACCGCCACCATATGATGGTGGATGTGCGCGAGGCTGATGGCTCCGGGCTGCTGGGCTCCTCTGTGGTAAACTGGGGGGCAAAGCAAGACCACTTCTTCTCGGCGGGCAGTTTTGCTGAATTTGGAGCGGGTAGCAATCCTAACAGCCATTTTTACACCGGTACAGGCGCACCGAACAGCAGAACAGTTTCTTCGGGTATCGAAATAATAGTTCACAGTTCCCGGGGCGATGTAATGGAAATTGAAATTAACTTAGAGCAAGCCGGCGGCGCGACAGCACCACAGATAGGCCCGCCACAAGACGGTGCACCGGCACCGACAGGGGCACTTCCGCCACAAGGCGGAGCACCGGCACCGGGACCAGCATTAGTTGAAGCGGCGGCATTGAACCATGCCAGAGTACGCAACCAAGTGCTGTTGAATGTCGAAATGCCTACCTTGACACTACCTGGAGGTACGCAAGAGCTACAACTTTCGGCCCAGACGCTTAACCTACTGGTAGGTAACATGGTTGATTTGACCATAACCTCTGATACCCACAGCATAGTCTTTCCTCAAGCTTTTCTGGCGGAGCTAAGTGCCGCAGGTGGCAACAACTTCAGTATAAATGTTCAAGGTGTGAGTGTCAGTATATCATCAGACGGACAAGTGCTGGCAGGGTTGCAAAATACTTACCAAGTTTTTGAGAATTAGCAATAATATAGCAAAACCGGGGCATATGCGTCCCGGTTTTTTGTTGTCGTACTATTTACTTAGAGCAATTAATCCGATATAATTATGGTGAGAATAAATTTTTATCGCAAAAATAGCAAAAGGGGCGATGAAATGACACAAAATTTGAGATTGGGGATAGATATAGGCTCTACCACGGTTAAGCTGGCCCTTTTGGACGATAATGGCCAAGTGGTATTTGGACGATACGAGCGGCATTTTTCTAATATACAAGAGACCTTGCGCAATTTGTTTGAGGCGGGCTTGCAGGAATTTGGCGATGCCGCCTTTAGCGCGCGCATAACAGGCTCCGGCGGCCTTACTATTTCGGAATGGATTGATGTGCCCTTTGTGCAGGAAGTTGTGGCGGCAAGCCGCACTGTAGAAACTGTGGCACCCCAGACCGATGTGGCCATAGAAATTGGTGGCGAAGACGCAAAAATAATATATTTTACCGGTGGCATAGAGCAGCGCATGAATGGTATTTGCGCAGGTGGCACAGGGTCTTTTGTAGACCAAATGGCCACGTTGCTGCAGACCGACGCAAAAGGGCTTAACGCACTGGCCGAAAACTATCAGGTTATACATCCCATTGCGGCCCGTTGCGGCGTTTTTGCCAAAAGCGATATTCAACCTCTTATTAACGAAGGCGCAGCAAAAGAGGATTTGGCGGCGTCGGTTTTCCAGGCTGTGGTAAGCCAGACCATATCGGGACTGGCCCAAGGCAAGCCAATTAGGGGCAATGTAGCTTTTTTGGGCGGCCCACTGCATTTTTTGCCAGAACTACGAAAGCGTTTTGTGGCAACACTAAATCTGCAAGACGAAAACATAATAATTCCGGAAAATTCCCATTTGTTTGCCGCCATGGGCGCGGCGTTTATGGCCCGGGGCGACATAGATACAATCAACTTCGAAAAACTTTTACATAATCTCGAAAACAATAAAAAAATAACCCACGAAATCGCCAGAATGGACAGCCTGTTTAAAAATCAGGCCCAGCTGGATGACTTTATGGCGCGGCACAAAAAGGCCGCCCTGCCTCGCCGAGAGCTGTCTACATACAGCGGCAGAGCATACATAGGTATAGACGCAGGCTCTACCACAACAAAGCTGGCTGTAATATCAGAGGACGGCGAGCTTCTGCATTCCCATTACTCGGGAAATATGGGAAGTCCGTTAAAGGTTATTATGGCGGCATTAAAAGAACTTTACAAGATACTGCCGAAAGATGTCACCATCGGCGGCTCCTGTGTCACGGGCTATGGCGAATATCTGGCCAAAGCCGCACTTAATATCGACCACGGCGAAATTGAAACCGTGGCACACTACAAGGCAGCGGCGCATTTTGAGCCGGATGTGGACTTTATACTGGACATTGGCGGCCAGGATATGAAGTGTATGCGCATAAAAAACGGCGTGATTGATAATGTACTGCTAAATGAGGCCTGCTCGGCGGGCTGCGGCTCTTTTATAGAGACCTTTGCAAAGTCCCTTAATATGGAAGTGCCGAACTTTGCCGATATCGCACTATTCGCAAAAAGCCCGATTGATTTGGGCTCACGTTGCACTGTCTTTATGAATTCCCGGGTAAAACAGGCCCAAAAAGAAGGCGCAGAAGTGGCGGATATATCTGCCGGGCTGTCCTATGCCGTGATAAAAAATGCTCTGCACAAAGTAATCAAAATTACAGACCCAACGGAAATGGGCAAAAAAATTGTGGTGCAGGGCGGCACATTTTACAACAATGCCGTGCTGCGCACTTTCGAAAACATTGCGGGTGTACAAGCCATACGGCCTGATATTGCGGGACTGATGGGGGCTTTTGGCGCGGCACTGATAGCCCGCGAACGTAGGGACGGCACCCTGCCGCCTGGTGTAAAGGAATCGACTTTGCTAAGTGCAGATGAGCTGGACAAGCTGAAGATTGAGACTGATATGAGAAGATGTAAGATATGCGAGAACAACTGCCTGCTGACGATAAATAAATTCAGCAACGAAACGCGCTTTATGTCGGGCAATCGCTGCGAAAAACCATTAGGCAAGATGGCAGCGGCCGATGTACAAAAAGGCGAAGATCTTTTTGAGTATAAGTTTAATAGGATTTTTGGATACGAGCCTCTTACACCGGAGGAGGCGCGGCGGGGCACCGTGGGCATTGTTCGCGGGCTTAACACCTACGAAAATTATCCCTTTTGGCATGTGTTTTTTACCAAATTGGGCTATCGGGTGGTGCTTTCTCCCCATTCTTCCCGGACTGTGTACGAAAAAGGGCTAGAGTCTATGCCAAGCGAGTCCGTGTGCTATCCGGCAAAGCTGGTGCATGGACATGTTATGGAATTAATATACCAACAGGTAGGTATGATTTTTTACCCTTCTATAGTATACGAAAAGCGCGAATATGCCGAGGCGGCAGACTGTTTTAACTGCCCTATTGTTGTAAGCTATCCAGAGGCTATACGCGCCAATGTAGACGAGATACGCACAGAAAATATCGACTATCGCAACCCCTTTATCAACTTTGATGACAAAAAGTCTATGTTTGCGGAGCTCTGTGCCGAATTTCCGGATATTGCGCAACACGAGATAAAAGCCGCCTATGATGCGGCCTGGGAAGAAATGGACGCCGCCAAGGCCGATATACGCAAAAAAGGCGAAGAAGTGCTGGCGCGGCTGGAAGGCACCGATAAATATGCGGTTGTACTGGCCGGCCGGCCCTATCATATAGACCACGAGATACACCACGGCATACCCCAGATGATAGCTGCATATGGCATAGATGTGCTGTCGGAGGATTGCATATCCCATCTGGCTAATGCCCACCAAAGCAGCAGTGGCCCCCTTAATGTGCGGGACCAATGGATGTATCACTCGCGGCTGTATGCGGCGGCAGATTTTGTGGCCACCCATCCCAATCTTGAGCTGGTACAGCTAAATTCTTTTGGCTGTGGGCTGGATGCAGTGTCTACTGACGAAGTGCAGGACATTTTGGAGGCTTCGGGCAAAATATATACCTGCCTGAAAATTGACGAGGTAAACAACCTGGGCTCTGCGCGCATACGCATACGCTCACTGTTTGCTGCACTTGCAGAGCGCAAAAAAAAGGGCATAGTCCCCCACCCGCCTGTGGCGCGCCCTGCCCGGGTGATTTTTACCAAAGATATGCGCAGCAAGCATACTATATTGTGTCCGCAGATGTCGCCGGTGCATTTTGGGCTGGTCAAGGAGGCCTTTGATGCTTCGGGCTACAATATTGTAATGATGCCGGCCATTGACAAAGAGGCAATAGACATTGGCCTGCGATATGTTAATAATGACACCTGCTACCCTGCTATTATTGTGGTGGGTCAGCTGTTGAAAGCTCTGCAATCTGGCGAATATGACCTTAGCAATGTGTCTGTTGTAATGTCCCAGACCGGCGGCGGCTGTCGTGCGTCAAATTATATTGCCTTTATACGCCGGGCTTTTCGCAAGGCGGGATTGGCACATGTACCTGTGATATCTGCGTCTGCAAGCGGGCTGGAGAAGCACCCCGGCTGGACATATTCTGTGTCATCGCTGAAAAAAGCTGTAAGGGCACTGGTTTACGGCGATTTGTTTATGCGGGTGCTGTATGCCACGCGGCCATATGAGGAAGTAGCAGGCAGTGCGGATGCCCTGCACGACCACTGGTACGAAATAGCCAAGGCTGATGTGCGCAATGGAAACGCAAAATCCTTTAAAGAGAATTGCTATAAAATCGTACATGATTTTGATAGTTTGCCTCTTTTGGCTGTGATTAAGCCCAAAGTGGGCGTTGTGGGCGAAATTTTGGTGAAATACCACCCTACTGCCAACAACGACATTGTGACCCTGATAGAAAACGAAGGTGCCGAAGCTGTTGTGCCTGATTTGCTGGACTTTTTTCTGTATACTTTCTATAATTCTAATTTTAAGCACAAGCATTTGGGGGGTAGTCGCATAAGCAAGATGATGTACAATGCGGGGATAGCAGCCTTGGAGCGCAGCCGCAAGCATATGGTGGCGGCACTGGAGCAAAGTCGTCGTTTCCACGGGCCAAAGCCCATAGAACAGCTGGCGCAGATATCGGCACCAATACTATCTATGGGCAACCAAAGCGGCGAAGGATGGTTTTTGACCGCAGAAATGATGGAACTGCTGCATACAGGCGTGCCGAATATCATAT
>Ga0123355_10002407_pt1 | contig 26454 bp, 12 predicted proteins | sample TergutEmb28metaG_3_FD_89872 | JGI IMG/M metagenome (GOLD analysis project Ga0123355, IMG submission 89872) | Embiratermes neotenicus P1 segment gut microbial communities from Petit-Saut dam, French Guiana - Emb289 P1 | ecosystem: Host-associated > Arthropoda: Insects > Digestive system > Gut ...
ATCACTTTCCTTACCCTTTTTTTAAAAGTGATTGGTTTGCAGGGGAGAATTCCTAACACTTCTGCCGGTAACTGGTTCCAGTGTTGGATGGTCCTATTTACGAAAGAATATTTCCCTATATCCATCCTTTGTCTCCTCCTCCTAATTTTCCTTTCATGATCTACCCTGCTCAGGTAGTGTGGCCGTTGTAATCTGTCACCAATAGGCTTCCAGACACGTTCCCCAGAGTACACTTTGAAGAGGGCACATACGCGTGATAACTTTCTACGCAATGCCAAAGTTTCCCAGTTCGGACTGTTCCTACGATGTGCAAATTTGGCCGCTTTCTTTTGCACCCTGTCTAACGCACTTATTTGTCCCTCCCTGTATGGATCCTAGCACGCTGCCCCATATTCAAGAATCGGACGTACAAGTGACATATAGGCTAAGCTTTTGGTATTACTATTACCCTTTTTTAGTATTTGCATTGTGAAATGTAGTGCTTTCCAGGCCTTTTTCACCACGTAGTTAACTTGATCTGCCCAACTTAAGTCGCTGCGTAAAATCAATCCTAAATATTTACAACTGCTCGCTTCCAGTATTAATGTGCCCATTAACGAATAATTTAGTGGATCCTTTACCCTAGCTCTCATGAAGCGAATTGCCTTACTTTTATTTGGATTTATTTTCATCGCATTTTCAACCGCCCACTCCCCCAGCCTGTCCAGGTCTTTCTGAAATTTTTCCATGTTGGCATTATTTATAATTTTTCTGTAAATTACATAGTCATCAGCAAAAAGTCTAATAGTTGATTCCTCTACAATACAAGAAAAGGAATTCAGAAAAAGGTCTCATGGAGCCAATATACCAATTACATTAAAAGGCAATTCTCCCCTCTAAAATAAGAGAAACTGATGTAAGTTCTAAAGTTTTTGTTCCACTTTCAACATATGGCAACAAATGATTCTGAACGGTGGCTGAAGAAATCATGCTGCAATGTAAGTTTAAAACAAAAATTGGAAATAGCTTTGAATAGAAATACCCAATTACCAGCATTTTTTGTAAGTTAATGAATTTATGTCACCTATGAAATAATTGCCACTAACATTGTAAAAGCTACTCTACATGTTACCAAGCACTGTTCTCTTGTAAAATTGTTTTCAAAAACAGCAGAGCTTACAATTTCATGTTCCAGTACTAATATTTCAGAGCATCCACATCGAAATATTAATTAAAACCACAGTGTGGTGCTTATTGTTTAATAGCTGATGTCATAAATACAGGCTATGGTTTTATTATTGCTATGAAGTCACTAATCTGATTTTAATTAACATTTAACACTTGAGACCCAAACATTCTGCATCAAGCTATGAATAACCTTGAAGCAATAAGTAAGACCAGCTGACAAATTCATTTGCGAGACATAATGTAAGAACATGCAGAAATACATGACCTCTCAAAGATGTATGGAATAGCAATCACATCTTTATATGTGACCTGATGGCAAAGTGTTAAACTGTTGTTACCAACACTATACTGAATTAAACATTCAGCTATTCAAATTTTACAGTTTTTATCACACATTCCATGTAATATGTATTTTAAAATAGTGGCTCAAAACTATATTCCTTAGTCCCACTTGTTGAGCAGTGTTTTTCCCCAGACAGATGTTCATACTTAATAACTGACATGCAACTTTCTTTTCCAGTTACCTTGCAAGACACAGTCTAACTGCATACACAAACAGCTCTGGGAAGCGAATCAACTCCAGTGCAGTTCCAATAAGGGCGGAAGTGATAACGTAGTTAACAAAGAATGCTCCTTTGTCAGGTAGAAACAAGCATTCCCATCTGTAGGTTTCATTGCGGGCATGGATTGTCCAGTCAACAAATGCCTGAGCACTGATGGAAATCACAGTCACAAAACAAACAACATCAAAAACTGAAGACAAAGAACTACAACATATGCACAGACTTAAAATCAGAATATATGTGTTATTTGTACAGAAAATTTAAACTAGACATGTTAAGCATGGAGACAGACAAAATGAGGAGCATTCTGCTACAGTATCCTACCTGGAAAAAATGAAGAGTATGATACATCAGAGATAAACAATTGCAAAGACTGCATATGGAAACTCAATTCACTCCAAACTTTGACACAACTTCCTACACTCATACTTCCACAATTTATATACACAAGGAATCTGTCATATACTTGCAGCCTGAGATCTAACCTCCACACAGCATTCAAAATTAAAACTGATACAATATCAAACAGTACCATGGCTTAGAAACAGGGATGGAAGTAGCAGAAGAGGAAGGAACAGCAATGCAGCTCCAAGTTTTGTCACTCACTGAATGTTGCCATAAGTCATGTAAACAAGACAAGGGTGTGGCACCTACATCAAATGCTGACACTAGAGGACTAATACTAACTAAACCACAGAACATGCCTGGTGAGTCCTAAAGATGGCAATATGAGCACCATGAAGAGTAAGAAGAAAAACGTCTTGTGCATGACAGAATGGTTCTGCTCAGACCGTGTCCAGTGGGAAAGCCACTCGTCCGAGTATGACACCAACACTGGTAAAAGTGCTGCAACTGTCCACAGCAGAAGTGTTGGAAGGAACTCTGACAGAACAGGGCTCTGAAAATGAACCAAAATTTCTGTTAGTGAATAATTTTAGTAAAGAATACAAAATACATTACACAATTTTTCTTACAGACTGCAAGGTAAGCTGATGGTTGGTTGACTTTCTGTTAAAGCACTCTATCCAAAACAATTTATGAGAGACACAAAATTTGTATGTTGTAACTTGTGAGAAAGGTTCTTTTAAAAACACCATAGATATTAATGGCTTTAATCACAAAATATTTCAAAAGTCAGAGGGTTTATATGCTTTAGCTGAACACTACATACTTAGTGTGTCTGAAAAGTTCTTGGAAATTTATTGTTGCAACAATAACACAAGCGCCATCTGCTGCGAAACATTGGGACTATTTAGCATCAACCATCAGCATGTGGCCAAATTTCATCAGTGGACAATTAACAGCTGCTGAGCTGTGACATGTTTTGTAAATTAATTTTTTTGTGCATTGTAACTGTAACTATGGACACACAACTAGCAGCAATTAAGTTTTGCATACAAGCCAAATAAGTGCTCCAGAAACACTGCAAATAATTCAGAATGCATGTGACAGTTGTGCAGTCAGTTGTTCCAGCATTTATCAATGGAACACTTGTTTCTATAAAGGTAGGAAGGATGTAAAAGATGGCCAGAAGCAGCCACTCTTCCTATGCACGCACTGAAGAAGAGATCAAAGCTGATCGTTGTCGTCTCAGTGATGCCTGCTGCATCTCCCTGGCAAGGATACCATTCACAAAATAGTGGAGCAAAATTAGAGAAAAGGAAGGTGTATGCAAGATATGTTCCTAATAAATTAAACGTGAAGCAGAAACAGGAACAGACTGCATCATGTTAGGACCTTATTTACATGGAAAAGGACAAAAATTAATTTAAAAATCATTACAATTGACAATTTGTGGTATTCTGCATACAGTCCTGAAACGATGAATGTGGAGTGGATGAAAAAAATCTGCTGAATCTGAAAAAGTTGAGGGTCTAAAAATCTCATGTAAAGACAATTTGCAGTGTTTTCTAATGCAGATGATACCACTTATCAAGATTTGCTTTCAGAGGGCCAACATGTTACTGTAACATGTCAGAGAGATATTATGGAATGGCTCTTAAAAGGAATGAGTAGAGTGAGAACTACCCTGTGCGATTCAAACATTTGGTTCTTTAGGCGTGACTGTGAATCACTACATAACACTGTGACTGTGAAGCAGCTTCTGAGTAATAGAAAGGTAGCTGTGCTTCATTACCCATCCTACTTACCTGACCTCACCCCTACTATTTTCCCTTCCCCAAACTCAAACCTGCCCCAAAAGGTTGGCATTTCAAGTCCATAATGGAAAATCATGATAAGGTTACAAGGGAATTCAACAGTATTCTGAAAAAAAGCCTTAATATAAGGGACAAGAAATTGAATGAGCTTGCAAATAAGTGTATAAATCTACAAGGAGTGTATAGGGAATAACAAAGTAATTTTTTAATATTCACACTTTCTATTTAATTTTCTACGATTTTTACCAAAAACTTTTCAGACACACTTTGTACATTCAAAGCATCAATCCTTTGTGTTCCAATAGTATGTGCATCACAAGATGCTATTTACATGGATTTTCACTTATCACTGGACTGTACTTAGTTAAAACAACATGACTGGAACAGGCCCTGGGCCTGATCACAGTTGTATGCACTTCCTAACTGTTATAAAGCAAACACTGAAACTAATAATTAGGCAGTCATGTTCAGGAAATACAGTTTTGTGAACAACCCAAAACTTACTATCCTGTTGCATAGCCTTACAGTCTTACAGATTGATTACTCTGGTATTATTGTTGTTTTATTTCATTTTTATGAAAAAATTATTACTCATGTGCAGATTATGTCAACATTATATCAGTCTGATTTAAACTCCATGTCTAAAAATCACTGCTATGTGTGTTAAGTGTTGACTTAACAGAACATATTCTAAATCCACACTAAATTGCACATGCCTAGCTCTCATCATGGGTACTGTCAGAAATGTTCCTTACAAATCCGTATATAGGCTAGTGGTAACTATGTTTGTCACCTGGTATAATATTAAAAGTGCCTTCATTCTGCCATGCTACTTGCACATGTTTCATATGATTTTCACAATAAAGAGCAATATCCCTCTCAACAGCATTAACTGACTGTGTTTATAATGCGCATGGACTGTGTTTTCTGTGAGGCAGGAAATGAACCTATACATATTATGTATAATTTAGATGAGTTACAATTCCAGAATATCTTTATGGATGACAATGTGGGCTGTTGGTATCTTTAACAAACACAGATTTAATGACATTACACATTATTATGCACTCAGACCCCTCCATTTTTTAACCCCCACTCACCAATCCAGGGTGCAACATTCGTGGCTTCTGAGATCACCGAGCTATCTGTGTCCATTTGTCAAATGAATAAAAGATTTTCATGAAACTTGGTACAGTAATTCTGCCACTGGAGGGTGATTCAACACTATTCTGTATGTATTTTTAACAGTCATTAACAATGAGAAAAAGCATGAGCAAACTTCTGGGGTGGCAACAGTACAGAAACTACAGCACACAGCACCTGTTCTTATATCTTCAATCATTTTTAAATAGTTATTTTAATACAAAGTTAGACCTCATATAAGACTTAAGGAATTCATCTAACTCACCATCTTCTCAACTTTGTCTTCCACTCTCATGTTATCAAGAAAGTTAACAACAATGGCAGGAGTAGTAAGGAAAAAAAGAACCAGAAACAGGATGAAATTGATCAGGACAGCCTTGATGTACCAGTAGCTGGATGAAACTGACAGGTTCTCCCTGAAATGATATATTTAAGGCTTTACAAGCAGGAATCTGCTATCTAAACTCATTTTTCTCAAGTTTAGCTGGCCATGAAAGCAAATGTACATCACCAAATTCAAAAACCTCGCTACTGCAATGCATTCTACAAGATCCGCCTTAACATTCTATAATTTTGTATTGTCTTAGGATTCTATAAACTCATAAAACAAAAGCTCAGCAAGGTAGTAAATTTCACAGACAAAAGGAAACAAGGCATGTTTTCTTACCAGTAAATATCTTTGGGAGATGGAGCAAACTGGATATGCCAGTTGTGTGGCTTCAGGTGGCAGCTGATACTGGAACTAGGTGGGTTGTTGGAACATTTGTAGGAAGGTTTGTGGTCATCATATATCTTCTGAGCAGCCTCCACAGATATCAGTGTGACAAATGCAATACCAAGAGGCTTTTTCAGAGCGGTTGCACGCTCCTGATCTACCTGATTTCGAAGACGGGCTTCCTCATCTGCATAATATTCGATAGCATCAACCTAATCAACAAAATAACAAATAAGCTACTGGCTTTAACTCTTCAACAATAAATTCAGATAACTCACAACTGTCTTTGTTTACAATAAATATATTCACCTCACATAACAATAGTGTTTATCCATTAAGAATATTTAAGTGTTAACAATGATAAAATATCAATGGTCATGCATATATATATATGCAGAGAATGTGTGTTGTTATTGTTAAGTAGTCACTTACAGTGGGGCAACCAAACAGATCACAGCAGCCACAAATATTTCCACACGCATAAGGTCGCATGTCTAGCCTTATGCCAGTGGTTTTCATATAATTTTCACAGTACAGCCTGGCCTGATACACCTTCTCCCTACACACAGCAAACACAAACATATGTTACAACAAGCTGTGGTGTCACAGCTATTACATTCACTTCATGCTTCATTGGCCCTTACTGATACTTCTACACTGCCATTCAGATTCAGGGGCTATAAAATTAGCATACTGAAAACATAAGTTTTCTGACTTATGCTTTCACCTGTCAGTGCTTATATATAAAATGAATGCTCTTAGATTTATTGTTATATGTGTAATTCCTCTGTTACAGTGAACAGCAGTCAGTTTTGACTTGTTCTGGGCGAGCAAGGGTTACAATCATGATTGAGACATTGTATCAGGTGGCAGCACTGGTAACATTCACTCTATGTATCCAACATGCACACCACTTCGAAATTATACATCCGACTATGCCCTGATGATAGAAGCTAAAGCTACAGGAGCAATGCCAGGAGGAACTAATGTTTTGTGTCTAACAAACCAAATTACAAAAAAAAATTATATACCACCAATGGCATTCTTTGGGCTATAGTATCTTTATACTGCTGGTTCAGCTCAGTATTTTAACTCACCTTTCCTTATCCAACACACTCACTCTTGAGATATTATAGGCCAACTGTATGTCCTGAATCTCCAACTCTGTGTATGCTTCACTGAAACAGGTAATATATATGAGAATTGTTTTGGTCTTTGGTAATCAAGGAAGTGTGCAATACATATTTCTAAAAGACACAGTTCATGTTCCTAATGTTGTAAACATGACAAAGGCAATATTTAACTCTCCCATAACAGAACTCAAGTTTCAGTGCCACCACTGGACATGATCCTGATATTCCCAATTTGTTTTCCTAAGTCTCATTTAATAATGTGAAACCAGCTCCTACATAAACTTTCAAGAGACTCACCATCCATATACTGTAAACATCTCACCCATCTCAACTACACACAACGTCCACCATCTCCTCCTTCACTCCACTATCTTTCTAATACCATAACCCGCCTAACATTTTGAAAGCTGAAGATTCCGGTCTTCTTGGTTGTTACAACATGCTGAATGGTAAATACTTCGTGACTTTTAGAAGGAAATACTAACTAACTAAACTAACTAGCTGAATGACTAACTCCATAAAGCAGGCTCCTTCTTTAGAAGCCAAGTGGACCTGAGCTAGTCAAAAAACTCCCTGCATTTTACAGAATCCAAACGTTCATTACTGCATTCATATGAGCCTGCCACCTTTCTCTATCCTAAGTCAGATCAATCCAGTCCGTGCACCCCCAACTAACTTCCTAAAGCTCCATGTAAGGCTGTGCATTATGTGGCTGGGCTGTTGACCTCAGTTGCCCACATATTCAAATTACTGCAGCAGTTTGCACCATTCCAACATTCAGCAGAATACGTAGTTCCTGCTTGTAAGCAGCTCAGACTAAGTATGAAAGAATGATTTCAGCAGGCTTTTGACCTAGAAAACCTGAAAAGTGTTGCTAAACTAGGAAACAGAAATGTGAGTGCAGCAACATTATCCCCTAAAAACACACGGAAATGACAACTCGGGAGGTTAAGGAGTTGGTTTCGTCTACAAGCCTAGTGACAATGAATGGCTACAGCCATCACCATCACCCGTTATTCTGCAGTATGGCAGGTAGAGCCCATCTTACTGTTGTAATCTGCTAAGTGTAGAACTGGTGCTAACAGACCCTGAGGCTCTAAACCGCTTGCAGAAGATTTATGGGGGTGGTCAGGTCATGAAGGAACTTTTGTAGAACTGCTGTAGGATGTAGAATATAAATATAGTTGTAGCAGACGGGAAAACTTAGTTATTCAAGATAGCTCGCACCTACTGCTCTTTCCCAAAAGGACTACCCATTGTCTTACCCACGGTATAGTGTTAGGCTACGTTACCAGTGTTTGACATAAACCCGAGGGTACCGGAGGCTAGTTGCAGCTAAGTGGATTTGTTCCCTCCATACGCCTGTCTGTCAGGCAGTCAGAAGTGGACTAACGTGTTAGTCAGGCTACACATTCAGTGATGGAAGCCACTACTAGGCACCACTACAGCAATCCATTTTAATATTATCCTTCCATCCATGCCTAGGTCTTCCAAGTGGTCTCTTTCCCTTAGGTTTCACCACCAAAGTCCTGTATGCACCTCTCCTCTCACCCACACTTGCCACACACACTGCCCATCTCATTGCTCTTGATTTGATCACCCAAATAATATATAAAGAGGAGTCCAGACCCTAAAGCTCCCCATTATTTAGTCTTTTCCACTCCCTTGTTACTTTGACCTTTAAGGCCCAAATATATTCCTCAGCACCCTATTTTCAAACACCCTCAGCCCATTCTTCCCTCAATGTGAGAGGACAAGTTTTACATCAGTAAACAAAAACACACAAAATTATAAGTTCTGTGCATTTGAATCTTTATGTATTTGGATTAGCAAACTAGAAGACAAGAGATTCTGCACTGAATGATAGCAAACATTCCCTTTAAGGCCTAGGTGCATGGGACCATGAGGCATTGAACCCACACACTAATCAATTAATCATTCCCTTACTTCAATCTGCTCATAATTTCATCCTGAACAGAATTTTGTTTTGTTACGGTTGTTCCCCAGTATATGAATTGTTTCACCTTTTCAAAGGATTTATTACATATCTTGAATTCATGATTTTGTCCTGCATGCTGATGAGATGTGACCACATACTTAGCTATCTAAGCATTTACTTCAGACCAATCCCCTTACCAACAACAAACAAAGTTTATGTGTTTTTCTTTATAGTATGTATGCTTTGAGCCAATATATTAACAACAGTATAAACCAAAAGCTGATGCGCACCACTTAAATTCAAGCCCTCCTGGTTTGCCTGAAGCCTCCTAATGACATATTCTAGAGCAAGTTGAAAAGTAACAGTGATAAAGAATCTCCTTGTTTCACACCACTCTGAATAGGAAACATGTCAGACAAATGTCTGCCTACCCAGACTCTGCTATAGGTTTGATTTAAACACATTTTAATTAGCCTTCCTAGTTTCATAGGGATACAAAACTCAATTAGAATATCATACAATACCTCCCACTGCACTAAAATATGTGCTTTCTTGAAGTCTATAAATAGCTGACACATTGCCACACTCTAGTCTCAATTTTTTTTTAAATATTTGACAAATGCAGAATATATGATTAGTAGGTGACCCGTTATGTTGAAATTGATACTGATGATCCCAATAATTTATTCTGCACATGGAGTTAACCTTGACAGAAGGATGTTGGATAACATTTTGTATGTATGGTTGATAAGTCACTACACCCCACTGAAATGTAACTCCTTACCAGTTGACAGAGCTTAACATATGAGAAGATTTAAATCTTTATCAAAACTGCCAAGAGAACCTCAAATCTTGCACTTAAAAATCTAGTCCACTTACAGCACCAGTGTTGCAATGTGTAGCAGGGATAATACAGGCTATTTTACAATCAATTTTAATAGGCAACATGCAACCAAGTCTTGAAACATGCCTCTCATATGCTACTATCAGCCTCAACCGGTAGTTTAGTTTACATCATGAAATACATCACATATATTGCCCGTACAGTTTTCTGTACTGATGTTATACCCTTCGCATAAACTCAGCCTTTCAAAAAGCCTGCAGCATCAGCAGTTTGATTGCACAAATTTATACTTTTATCTGGAGTTTTTCTCCATATGTAAGTTAAATAATGTCATTCTTGATAAGCTAAATAGTTCTTCAGCTAGTCATGAAATTCCCCACATTTAATGCAACCAGCAGCTTCATTACTCTGTTTACAACAGCCACTTGTCCCTTTATTACCAAAACAAACTCTAGTACTGTCACCTCAGTGAGCGAAGAACTTTCGCTACCATCCGATACAAGAAATGTAATGACCTTAAAGCCCAGTGTAAGAAAACAAACCACTAAAATTTTCAGTTAAAAGAGATACAACAGAATAATAACTAGCTCTATAAATCACATAGCTGCTCCTCCTATAGATAGTAATATCTTCCACTTCACATTCTCTTCATCTCACATAAAAAAAAATATGAACAATCACAAAGTATATTTCAAATTAAAAATAAATTTTTTACAGATGTTGATGCACGTAATCAGCCAGGGTCCACAGTTCAAGTCTCAGAGTGGGCTTCAAGAAGATGAGATGATAAATTGGTTGTTCAGCTATTAGCCAGTTTAAATTAAACCAAAACTGCACTTTTCAAAGTCCCGAATGCATGGATAGGCTTAGCAGTTTAAACCTCTAATCATCCTCTGCATTTAAGCCTTGTCTGTCATTAGGATGGGTTAAGGTCTAACACACCTCGCTTAAATTAAGGGCTTAAATTCTCTTCCTTGCTATAGTGATGGGTGGCTGTACACAGGCAAGTGGTACTTTTTTTCAAAAAGATATTTTCAGATAGGTTTGTCTGCAGGCTGGCTGTTTTCTTAACAAAGGAAGGGACATTCCAGAGTATGTGACACTGTAATTTTTGGCTTTTGGAAGGAAAGAAATATGAAGTGGTAGAGTTCACATCCTAACAGCATTCACCTTAGTTGATGTGTAAGTTACCCATGAGTGTAGTTGGTTTATTCAAAGTGTGCAAACAGTTGCAGTAACTCTGTAAGCCAAGAAATAAATACAAACTGTGTGATTGCATAAATTTACAATGATGACTATCAAAGTGACTTCATATCCCTCTGTATATCCCTTGACACTGATTCGTGCCGATGTGCATATGCATTACTGTAACCATAAGTCAGGCAACTTGAGGCGGACAGTTACACACGAAGAGTAGATTACATGTACAACTTCAGAAATAGAATTTTAACATCTATCCGCTCCATTTTCAACCGCTTTCATAGATTATGTGTCCAGCTTCAAAAACAGAAGTTTAACATTCATAAGCTCCATTTTTCAAATGCTTTCAAAAACATAGGCTACCAACAACCAGAAGTAGGGAATTTGTTACTAATTGCCATCACCCTGAATAGCAGACAGCCATCCGTAAAAAGGTGTGGAACCACTAACCATCACACAGAGACATCACTCAAAAGTGAAAACATGAAACATTACCATGCATAAAATATTACCTGTCACAAACAGAACAAAATTACGGCTGTGTACTACACAACCTAAAACTGGAAAGGAGTAGTTACAATTTAAAAGCAAAAGTAGATGACATGTATGCATTTATTTCCCTTTGAGGTTTGAGGTCGTTATGGTGGAAAGTATGAACATTACTATCTTCTGGGATGTGAAGCCAAAATATTGAACTACACCTGTCACACGGTGGCATTTCCTGGAGGACAGATCTAGCGGAATGGTGTACAGTGCCATCCAGTCATCCTTCTGCTAGACCTCACCTCCAGATAAGACTTTGCCGCTGCTGCTGCTGCTGCACTAAATGGCATCATATCACACAAGACTACATTTACTGACTCACCAGAAATGTCGACGCAAATCAACTAAGTCACAATTCTTGATTGGAATTTTTGTAATCATCAAAGTCCTGGACACACTTGTATCTCTTTCATCAAATTTGATGGTTACTGAAAACCTGCGCATAATGATGATTCCCAATGGCAAGTAAAGAATTGCCAATGTCACATGTGTCCAGAGGTAGGAGGAGCTGTAAAATCAATGAAGCATAATGGATAATCTCTAATAAATATCACATGAAATGGAAAATGTCTAATTAGGGTGTATAAACACATGTCTGAATGTTTTTTCTTATTTCTTACATTACAAAAAAATGTAAATTCACCTTAACCTTCATTCATGTCTTCTGTGGCATATTCTGCTGATGATGTTTTCCCTTGTGTGTAGCTCCTAACACACTCCATGGGTACCAACCTTCCTCTGTGTCACATACAATATATTCTGCAATTTGCATTTGTTTTTACATTTCTCTTACAATAGTTCCTGTGAATGATCATAGATGGCAGGAATGCCTCTTTTACAGCAATGAAATGACCGAAATGACAAGAAAGGCACAATAAAAAATGATATTTTGGTTGAAAAAAAATGAAAAAAACTTCAGAATTTCAGTTAAGTTTTGTGCCACAGGACAGGTTAATTATTGATATTGCCTGGTAAGTGGGTACTTCATTTCCAAGGTACTTTACTTTTAGGGTTGAAGCAACCAAAGTTACAAAAGTGCAAGGTAGTACAGAAACACTGAAAACTAATCGGTAACAAAGGATATTAGTGACCAGTCAGAGCCTCAGATGGGGAAGGCCAATGGCAGCCATCTGGTCCGATAAGGGAAACTACTTCCAGACAGGTAAAAATGAAGCAACATACACCTGCCTATATGAAGGTAAAGAGGCACGACCACACAGGTGTGCCTGCAAAGGCATGTTTCCTCAGGCTCCTCTGCAGAGGCATCTCAAATGCACCAGTAGAGGCATCTGCCAGACATATCCAGAGATGTACCTCCATAGGCAAACCCACACAGGTTGCCTGCAGAGGCATGTCTACACAGGTTCATTTGCAGAGGCATCTTAAATGCACCAGAACAGGCATGTCCATATAACATCCCTGCAGAGGCATGTCCACATTGCTGCACCCACAGATGCAGGTCCACACAGGTGCATGTGCAGACATTTCTGCACAGATGCATCTGCAGAGGCATGGCCAGACATGCCTCTACATAAGCACATCCATATAAGTGTGCCTGCAGAGGTATGGCAACACAGGTGCACCTGAACAAACATGTCCACACAGTGAGCAACATCTGCATGAAGGAAGAGAGACAAACAGTCCACGCACGAATGAGAGGAAAAATATTTAATAAGACTGTACAGACTGAGATGACCAATTAGGACATGAAATGCAAGGAAGTGCCATATTCAAAAACACAAAGGGAAGAGCAACACAGGTTTCTTGTATGGGCCAACATGCAGAGGAAAGCCATTGCTGAATACATGGTTTATAATTTGCAACATTCATAAATTGCAACAGGCCAATCTCGCTTCTCTATTCCTGAAAAACATTTCATGTGGTCTAGCAGACACTGCTTCTGTGATTTCATACAATGGTTGGTGGTTTTGTTTTCTAGCCATAATCTTTACTGATACATGGACAAATGATTTTGAACAGAAATTCAAAGGGATATGTCTTGATCAACATATATGCCTACAGTGACCATTGTACTTACTTGGGACTAAGGTTACTGAGTGTTGTGTGCCCAAATGTCCTTTCATCTCCTTGCAAATCACCTTGGAAGTTAATGGGCAGCACAATTGTAAGGGAGATAATCATCATAATAAGCATACAGACAATGATGTGGCGCTGGAAGGAGAGGTACTGTACTGCATCAGGCCCACATTTCATCAAGATGTTCTCATCCCTGCACAAAATTCTCTATTATAATAACAACAGGACATAGTTATTCAACCACTTAAAAAGCACCAAACCATACATCTAATCAGTTTATTTACTTTGTGAATATGTAGGATAACAAATATTCTGTGCGATCTTCATGCAAGCTGCAAAATGCATGTGTGTCGGTAGGTTTCTGTATGTTATTTTGTGTGCATTTGTGTGTGAATGAAACAGCAATCTGCTTAGTTTGTACACATCTTAAGCATCATGTAGCATCAAATAAGAAACTGTACAATAATATCTGTGGTCTTGTGGCAGTCACGATCTATTTAAATGCATGCTCTGGAGCAAGAACTCCAGTTCGTTCAATTATACTGAAAAGTGTAAGACCCACACACAAGGTGTTCTACCATAAAGTGACTAACTTATCTCTATGAACTCGGTCTGCAAAATGTTTAGCTGTGATAAACATCTGGCAAGGTACAAGCAACATGCACTGCTGATGCATGCAGAAACACACGTTAAAGTCTTGCCGTTACATATTCATTACTTCGGACTCATTTTAACTAAAACAGAAAGTGCCAATTAATTTTAGCAGTCTTGCAAATACCATATTTAATGAAAATTCATGCAGAGAGTCAAGCTGTTACATGTGGAGATACACATATTAAAAGACAGGCACAAACACAGACACAAAAAGAGGGACCCACGCACACACACACACAGTAAAGCTAACAGACACATGCCAAAAATATCCCCCTTCCCCAGAATATTTTATGACTAATCTAAACAGATGTAGCATATCATGTTTGTGGGTCCATGTTTACAAAATAAACACTATTGTATAAGCAGGTGGTAATGCCATTGGTACACAGGGTGACTATGCTGCTAACATTAAGCACTGCCTCAAAATTAAATTATACATATTACTGTGATCATGTTTCAAAGTACTTAGCACTTGAATTTTATAATAAGCCATGTCTTGTCACAGCATTCTTACCATGGCACATTCCATAGGCAGTGACATTCCAATTTCTATTGACTGGGACAACAGTTGTGAGAGAACATTAATATTCTAATGAGATATTGCCCTAATGTTGGGGATATCATTCTTGTTGGAGAAATCAACCACATTCACACTTATCCCAAATAATAATAATTCCAAGAAAGTACACTCTTGCCATCAGCAATCCAAAGAGATAAGATTAAATTGGCTTTCACCAGTTTAGATTTGTACTGTAACTATTATTTATTATTTTCAAACAAAATACTTGGCAAAATAACTGCAAATAGCAATGCTTGAAAAAAGTCTTTCCATGAACAAAATATTACAAAATTTGGCTGCTTGTCCAAAAGAAATTAAGAAATTAAACATTTTAAATTAGCTGTGATTATCAGTTTGTACAATGACTTTGTGCCCTGTTACTTCAATAAATTAAAAGAGGTATGAATAGTAATAAAATATTTTAACTCAGATGTACCGCAGTTTTTTCCTATTAGTCTGGCAGTGTTGTGTAGCATCACTGTCTGTGATCACACTAAAAATTTTTACGTTTCCAATTAAACTGACTTTCATATTTCTTTTACTATGCAGGCACTCAAGCTTGTTACAAGTTAAGGGGCCCTCATGCTGCAATCTGCTCATTCCATTTAAGACACTGGTGAATGGTGCTACCAGTTCATGTTTCTTAATTTTACTACTTTTACCACATTATGAAGAGAAATGGGCTATTACAATTCACAGGCGCATAAAGCATAGCCTCTATTTCACATCCATTTTATGACTTTTTGTTTTAAGACACCTTGCCAATTTACAGCACTTCTTAATTGGCACTTTCTCATTTCTGGAAAACACCCTTTGCTTGGCTGCACATGTGGAGAGTGCTAGGAGTGTGCAAGTCTCACGATGCAGAACAAAACTTGGAGGCTGCAAGCTCACCGCAAACTATATCCATCAGAGCGTGTTCGCTATTTAGTTCAGACCACATGGTTTATTAAGTTTTTTTGTTCTACCCACAAATGCCAAGATGACACACCTAAGTGTGGAACAAATAAATACTGACATGATGATGAAAAATCACAGCCACAGCCTTAATGGTAGTAACATGTATGATCTATGGGTATTAAAGTGACTGAGTACTAAAGCATGTGAAAGTGAATTTGAATATCCATGACAGAACACATGTAACAGTGACTATATGGAAAATCCACCATCCATGAGAAGCCTCGTAACTACAAACTTGGTTCGAACAAAATAACTGAGATGATGACAAGTAACACAACCCCTAGCCTAACCATCATAATATCTACCTACATTAAACTGGCATGACCAAAACCCTCACCTATCCACAACAAGAATACTAATTATGGTAATAAAGTGAATGAGTTGTAAAGGCTGTGAGAGTTCATTTAGTCTGCCATGAAAGTGATAATATGGAGCCTGTACCACCTGTGACAAGGGTACAGAAGTTGTTTACAATTCCTTTTCAATTAACACTGGGTAAAAATTAACACTGTTTATTCTATATAAATATCAGTAACACAATGATAATATATTAAACACAGAAATTTAATGCATATGAACAAGTTGTCATTGGTATGATTGCCTCTAGCCCCTACCTACTCCATTACTGCTTAAGGAAACACCATTTTTGATTAATGCCCACTTTTTCAGAAACACAACTAGGATGTAATACAAGGGTTACGTGCACTCAGCACTTCACAGAAATGGATGTGGTTCTGGTCTTGCTCTTGAAGGATAAACACATTTCGGGACAGCCTATCTGTTCCATCTTGAAGAGTCTTGTCCCATTTTCATGGATCTTGAACCTAGAAGCTGGGATAGATAGGCTGCCCAAAATGTTGGTAACTAACTACCAATCAATGCTATGTAACATCCAAGAAAATCAATGATCTCATTAATAATGTGGCAGAAGCCTGAAATCATGAACATAGTTCATAAATAAAAATTGTATACAAGTATGTTTAATTTACACAAAATTCTAATGAAATATAACTCACTTTATTCTAAATATGGCTGTTAGCCATGAGCAGAAGCCCTTGTCACTGTGAATACCGGAGTCCAGAGAAGTTATGGATTCTGCTTCAGAAGCTCCTACCACTTCATCCATTGTTCCATAGAACAGGTGTGTCCACCTGCAGAAATATTCATTATCCTGAGGCAAACATCATTTAAGGCAGTTCTACTTTACACACTGCTTCACTACTGTAATTGCCCATAAAAAATATCCACTTAATCTTAGCAACTATCATGAATAGAGAAATTAGCAAAATTATTTAGAATTTTATAGCACTGAACAAAACTCAATTGAGTTTACAAGAAAAAAAAAAATGTTAATACCATGCAGTAGTATTGAACTAGCACAAACATAAAATTTAAAAGACTCCACTGTTAAATAAACCATTTTTATATTTATACACACCTACTAAAAATGGATTTATAAGGTGGACCATAATATGAACACTATGAGACTGTGCAAGAATCCAAGACAGTTGTAAAGACCTGAAACATCCATTAGCATCATCCCTTTTCACTATATGTTTAAGGCACTTTGCAACACTACAGAGTGGCAGGACATGCTGACACATTTTATATTTTACTAAGTCTTAATGTAATGCCACATCGAAACACCCACAAAGCTCTGAAAATTCAGCACAGATACTAATATATCCCATGTCTTGAAAACAGTTGGCTGTCAGGTGACCTCCTTTGCAACCAATACTTCTCTTCACCCAAAGGTTAGATGTTGTCTTCTGTAGTCTTCCAGTGATACAATGCCAATCTCTTCCTAAAATCTTGTCTGCAATACCTCAAGCACAACTGCATGTATCTGGAAATCGCAAGCCATAAGCAGTCAATTGCCATCAGGTCCAGAGATAACGGAGGCCAAAAAAATTTCTCTGAGTCAAGAAATGAGATGTCCTTAACAAATGTTCCAAACAATATCCTTGGATATCCTATACATATTGGATGTGGCAACCTTCTTGCTGGAATCACATGTTTCAGATGCATAAATAGCACATTTCAGTAGCTGGAAAGTTCTCAAGCATGTCCTTTCATGTTGTTCGTACTCAATGATGCGTGGTCCAATGATGGTGGAAGATGTTGTAAAGACCATACCCCACTGTTACCTTGGCACAATGATCTGTAGACTCATGAATTTCAGAAGAATTTTCTTGACACAGCAAACAGCTTACCAACTCACATACACCGAGAGATCAAAATGGGCTTCAACATTATTTATGATGTCTGAATTTGTGTCGTATAACTACATAAACTCAAGACAAGCAACATGCATCTGCAATGGCAATTGTTTCATCCCAGACTCATGATCCAGGCATACACAAACTGCAACAATCCCTCTTGACTATGAGAACTGATGGGCATGCCAGACTAAAATCCATAAAAGTTATGGTGATGCAAAATGTGTCAGGACTTTCTGCCTGATGTCCAGCAACAATTAAGGAACTGAAAACAAAAATTTTGAAGAGACTGCCACTCTTTCACAGGAAGAGACAGAGAAGGCTGGCAATGTAAAGCCTTTCCCAGTCAACAAATGTACTACTTGAGAAGGAAATCACTGGAAATAGGACACTTATGTAAGTGTATTGAATTTCCAAAGCTTTGTGGGTATTTTTAAATAACTGCACTTTCGCCCACATCATAACATTTAACATTTTTAAAATACAAAATGTGTCAGCATTTCTTGCTACCTCTTTATGTGACTTATAAGAACTACATCATAAAGCACAATATTTGATTCCTGTGTCATTCAAGCTCCCTCAAATGAAAAGAAATTATTCACTTGTCAGGGTTAAAATTAATAATCACTTGTTCCCAACCTGTGCAAGTAACAAATACAAAGCCCAATCATAAGTTTACTCACCTTTCCTCTTTTTTCTGAACAAGAGCAATCCTACCATAATTCCAAGCTCGTTTTCTTAGTACAGCAAATAACAGTATAAGGATCTGAAATATTAAACAAATATCCACTTACTAAAATGATGATTGTAAATAGGACAGAAAAACAAGTAATGCTGCAGACAAATACACAGAAAGTATACAAGGCAGGGCATATGAAAATCCCTAGTATTACATTTCAGCATCTTCTGAAACAGCTGGCATTCAGCAAGTAGGACACCACTAGAGTAAACAGTGGTTACCAGACGTTTCCAAAATAAAATTCCTGATTTTAGGCTTGTGTGTGTGTGTGTGTGTGGACTACTTGTTACATATAACTCTATCCATACATGTTTAAAAGAAAATTAAATTCACCTATATTGTATAGTATTTATGTGTTACAATAACAAGACAAGATTACATCATGATGGTGGTTTTCAGTAATGATGAGTATTAAGGGTTATGATGCCATGTAGTGTGCAGGAGAGATACTAACTTTTCAAGGAAATGTACTGCCTCTACTTCAGTCAACTGCAACGATGGAGGCTACATACTCCTCTTCAACCCTCAGCCCTATGTATGAAACTATAAGACACCACACTGTAGAAGACCATAATTTTAAGTCAAGATCAGCCTATACCAACAGCTACTCTGTGCCATTCAGTTTCAATCCATTCCACTTCTTTTTGACTTCCCATCATTCTAAATGAAAACCAGGAAATGGCGATAAATCATCCTCAAAGGATACGCACAGCGAAACCTGCCCATAATGGGACTGCAACGGAACAAAATTTTATTCTTTTGTTGGAAAGTTCGGATTCACACCAGTACTTTATGTATGGATCATTAGGACGCCAGATCATCCAGACTGTAAAACTTTTCCACTAACGACATTTTTCGTTACACCCAGATTCCATTTAAGACAGTTTTCACAGTATCAGAAAAGTGTAACTACACAAGTCAATGAAGTATGTCAACATTAACCTAACCAGCCTTCTAGTCATAGCAAACTCAATTACTGATTTCTTAGATGAAGTGTAGACTTAAATCATTTACTTCTACAGTCTTCCAAATGTAGAATATACTGTATGTCAGGTACACATAAATTATGCTGGAAAGTAAGTAACAACCAAGCCACTGGTATGAAGCCAAAGAGAAATGCACAGAAAATTCATATGCTTATTACTACAAAATTAAATGACTGTTATGTGATGACTTCGTGGTTACTTACGAAAATGTAACCGACTCATGGTTGTGTGTAGCTTCTACCTTTTAATATGCATTATGAAAAAAGAAATTAATTAAAAAAAAAAAAAAAAACAGATACCAGTGATTGATATCAGTATTGATACACTGATATTACAATAACCATCATATTCAAAATATATATATACAACCTGTTGCTTCTTTACAGCTGATCTAGATCTGGATACACTTCATTTATATGGTTGCACTGCCCAAACCACTCTTCACGACAAGGCTGGATTCTGTGCCACCCTTGTATGAAAATGTCACTAAACATTAAAGCAACCACTTTTTTCCTTGGCCTATTTGGGGACAGTGACAGCAGTGAAACAATGACTAAAATGATACATTTCAGTCATGTCATTTATATCCTACATACATCTTGAGTGTTCACTGCTCCACACACACAGCATTTCTGCCATCTCCTCATCAAGAAAGTAGCTAACAACATCCAAGAAAGTCTCCATTCTAATGCATATTATCAGGATAACATAAGAGAATCAGAAAAATAACAAAGTCGATAAAATTAGTCTGGAGCAGTCTTATTTTGCGACTGTCCCAAAAATCCAGCGTGGCCACCTTATTAAAAATACACCGCTTCTCGGCACAGAACTAGTAGTTAACTGGTGGAATAAACGGGGAAATATTGCCTGAGGATAGTTTAGACATATCAGTGTCTGTTGAGGGTATTATTGATATTTATTTACTCACAATGTCACAACTCAAATTTTAGCTTTGTGTACTAATTATGTTATGCTTCAGTACTATGACTGGTATTATATGCACTTCTCCCACATGACAAAGTATCAGCATTGACTGCATACAAAAACAGCACAAAATTGGCTAGTAACACAAAATCCCTGCAATTATCTTAACTTGATTAATGACCAACCCACTGATTACACACTTACATGGTTTCAACTGCAGAACTTGAATACATAACGGTGTGAAACAAGGGAAATCATTCCCATTTTAAGGGGATATGCAAGAAATTATACAGAATCAAGAAAACTACAACAAACATGATTCAGAATGGGCAGAAACAAGATTCAAACCAGGTACTTCTGGAATCCATGCCTACAACACTGCCACTATATCAACCTGCTTATTAGAGTAACGTGAGCAACATCAGAATGTTTGCAGGTTAAAGTGAAGTTTTCACTTTGGCTTTCCCACCACACCATCTTCCATGATGCTTTTAATATCATGAAATAGTCCAAGAATTCTAAAACGAAATGAAAATAAAAACTCAAACTATCAAATGTCACAATAAAAAAATAATTTGTTGTACTTGAACCATTTTCATTTGTCCAGTAACTGAAAACAAAGTAGACATCGTAACTAAAAAGACACGCAATGTATGTATAATGTAACACTGAGGCACATTTGTGCAACCACTATTGCCGTCAAAAAGCAATAAGCATTAAACATTCTGTGTGTGTGTCTGTAGTCTTACTTAACCAGCATGTAAAAGGCATGTGTCATGTTATATTGACATCTGTGGCCTATATGACTTTACCATATTTTTCCCCATTATCTAAAAATGACACAACTTTTGGAAAAATGTTATTGAACATAAAACATGTGTTTTGATTTTCCCTACAAATATGTCTGGAATACTTCTCATTCTAAAAAGAATTCAGTGAGATATCACAAATATACATATGTGTTCATGTAAAGTACCCTTCATTCTTGTCAGATTTTAATGAAAAGATTATCCAAAAACACTCAAATATCATGAAAATCCATCCAGGGAATCCTATTCAAAATGGAGCAAATAAGCGACAACATTAAATTACCTTTCCATAAGACTTACACCTGTCCCGCCTGTTAACACCCATCTGTTGAAACTGCAGTGCCTGCAAACCAAGGTTTTCTGCACTACTGAACCGCTAATAACATGTGGCTTTCAAAATTCCATATGTACCTGATTTCATTACAAAATTATGCAGGCATTACGCAGGAGTCATACGAAATCATGATAATGAAAATATTCTCAACACTGGACAAGAAGAAGCACAAAACATTAAAGATAATAAGCTTACACTAGGCAGCGGTCAAGTTTACGACCACTGAAATGTGTAACTACCACTATAACACAGCACAAGTTACCTAAAGCACGATCTGCTGTACAGGGCCTTGGCTGGCGGAGGCCGCGCATGTGTGTGTGGTATTAACATGTGGAGGGGGGGAGAGAGAATTAAGAAATTATTACAGAAACTGTCATTCAGCTTATGAAAAATTTGGTCGTGAGTCCCAGGTGGGGCTCGACACCAGGGTGGGCAGGTTGGCTGACTGCCAGCTGTAATGTGACTCTGATGACTGGTTTGCTTCTTGCATTCTTGACCCTTGGAGATGGAACCAATAGGTTGTTCCTAAACGTCGGTATGGAATTACCAATATACGCTCTGTAATATCCCAGAAGAGCACAAATCTCAAGCTAGGTTGGCGTTTGGTCTACAAAAATGGTGCTTATTCCCTGCATTAATATTCTGTACAGACAAATCTGAAGATTTTCTTCATTACTGAAAGAGGCATAAAGTCAATCCAAATATTTTTGACCTAACAGAAACATATGATAACACAAATCAAAGATACATGCTGACTGAATACTTACGCCATACAAAAGAGTAACCTAAAATCAATTCATGAAATTTTGTGTTCTCTTAGTGACAAATTAATTGTGGGAGGGATTTTCTGCGATTTAAGAAAAGTGTTTTTTCACCATGACATTTTATGTTCGAAATTAAATTTTTATGGAATAACTGGCAAAGTTAATAAATGGATTAAATCATATCTTTGGGATAGGTATGAATGAGTGAAGACAAAAAATAAAATTTTAATCACAATACATTTTCAAACTGGGGAGTTAAAAACAACAGTGTTCACACAGTTCAATTTTAGGTCCTTTAATCATTCTTTTCTACACAAATAATTTATCAAAAACTATTAAAGGAAAGCCTAAACCAACTTTAATTGCAGATGATGCTAATATAGCATTTTCCAACTCTAATCTTGATGATTTCAAAATGATATAAAAACTGAATTTGAATCTTTAAACTAATCAAATACAGCTTTCTATACAATGAAATCAGTTAAGGTCTTTATGTCACAGGAAACAATGAAGATGTTTTACTATGTCTATTTTCATTCTATTACGAACTGCAGATTAATAATTTGGGGAAAACCTTCACATAGAGCAAACACTTTTAACATACAAAAGAATTGGATCAGAATTATTACAGGATATAAAAGCTGGGACTGATGTAACGATTTATTTAAGCACTTAAGAATTCCACCTCTTCTGTCACAACTTGTACTGTCACTTCTCCTAACTAAAGTTAACAACAAATGTATATTAAACTTAAACTCTGATGTCTATAATAAAAATAGCAGACAATAATATAGCTGTCACCAACCTTCATCAAATTTATCATTACATCAAAAACGAGTCTACTCAATTGGCATAAAAATGTTTAACAGTCTCCCACAAAGTATAAAAAAATTTAAGTTATAACCCTAAACAATTTAAATAAGCCCTACTGAATTACTTACATGCTCATTCTTTCTACTACAGGTGAATATCATATCATATCATCTATTTTCATTCCATGGATCTGCACAGAATTACAAAATCCATATGGATATGGAAATAGTTATATTTGATTAAGAAATCTGGAAGCGAAGTCAATATAAAAGTGTACAATAATTTTAGTTACTAGATCTAGTACAATATTTGAGGTTTTAATATAACATATTTTATTTTAATATAAAAATAACAACTACACATGACACCTGGAGACCTGCCTAATAGACTATGAAATTTCATATGGACTTCTAAAAAAGTGCATGCTTACTCATGAACTTGACTTTGATTCGCAAAAAATTACTTCTACATTATTAACCCTTTCCCCGTTCAATTTAAATCGCTAGTGCCTGGGCAGAAGAGCCGAGTTTTTTCACGGGACATTTAAATTTACGTACTAAACCAGAAATGCTTTAGAGCATTTAGAGGGGGAGGGGACTTTTAAATCCCGAGCGCTTTGGAGCATTAGGGAGGGGAAAGGGTTAATCAGACTGAATATTCAAAGCCTCATTAGATATTCTGTTCTGAACCGACAGCACGGAGTGATTATATGATCACCACTAGGTGCACTTCCCATACAAACTTGTGACCCCTCCCTCCCTCCCTCCCATCTGCTTTGAGTTTGTTTACTGGTGCCATCCTTAACTACTCACATTAAATTATTCAATGCATAATAACCTCTGTACAACTAATCACTTTTTTTAATACTCTATGTCATCATCATCATCTTCCTCCATGGATTAGGTCATTTGACCTGTTCTGGCATCGACACATTGCCATCGTTTCCTGGGGCATCCACAGTCTCTTCTTCCTCGAGGTTTGTAGTTGAGGGCGTGTTTCGGGAGTCTGATGTTGTCCATTCTTTCAAGGTGGTTGATCCAGTTTTGTTCGTATTTGAGTTTCACATCTTGCATTCCAGAAATCTCTAGTTCTTTCCTTATGACTTCACTTATTTTATCCTTGTGTATCCTGTAACACTTCTTAGAAAGTGCATCTCTGCAGCTTCTAAGCCAGTCATGCCTCTCTTTGTGGTTACCCATGTTTCGCTGCCATAGAGTAGTGATGGTCTAGATACAACTTTATAAAATTTAATTTGGGTATCTGTACGGGTTTTCTTTAAGTGTTTTCTGATAGTGCCACATATTCTTTGAAATCTGTTTATTTTTTGTCAAAATTTGGTTCACCATCTAAACTCTGTTCGCATCCTAAATAATTCAATTGTTTCACTTCTTCTGGTATTGATCTGTCTATTTCTAGTTTAGAACGCACTAAGTGTTTTCCTTTAAAAGCCATAATTTTTGTTTTGTCCATAGATATTTTGAGGTTGTAGTCTTTGCTCATTTGGTTTAATATATACACAGATTTCTGGAGTTTGTCTTCAGAGTCTTGTATTATAACTTGGTTGCCTGTGAAGAGTAATGTGTTAAAGGTAGATGTTTCTTTTAAACATTATACCAGCGTCAACTTTGTTTTTCCAGTTTCTTAGGAGGTCGTCTATGTAAATGTTACAAAGAGCTGGTGATAGATTACACCCTTGTCATACTCCTTGATTAATATATATTTTGTCAAGAATTTTCCTTCCTGTGTCAATTTGTACACTAGTATTTTTGTATAGGCTTTTAATTACTTCAATTAAATGATAGGGTATACCTCTTTTGTTAAGAATTTGCCATAGTTTGTTTCAATTTACTCTATCAAAAGCTTTTTCTAGATCCAGGAAGGCTATGTGAGTTTCTAGGTTGAATTCCCTTCTTTTTTCTATCGTTTGTTTAATGATACATTATCAGTACATGACCTACCTATTCTGAATCCATTCTGTTCCTCAAGTAATATTGCTTCTGATATAGTTTTGAAACATTGTGTAATTAATCTTGTTTTTAAGCTTTCACCGTGTTCTAAATGTAATTTGTTCCTTTTTGGGTAATTCAATCAAGATCACATCATCAGATTACAAGAAACCAAACTCCTTTCCACAAAAACCGGCTACATGGATCGTCTCATCAGAGAAGCCATCGAAATAGAGACGCATCCAAATAACATTAACAGAGATGGGGGCTTCGATCTCAGCAAATCTTGGAAACCACGGTTTCATAAACATAAAGAGAGGAGACAGCCATCCAATACACGATAGTAATCCCACCCGCACACGCACTTATATACACCCTCCCCCTCCACTTCCTGCTGGACTTCTACCCGCCCCGTACAGGCACACCACTTCCTAGTGGCCCTACCATTTCCTCGCTCCAACTCACAGATATAAATACCCCACACAATCCATATACTGACATACTTCATTCACCTGCCTATGAAGATGGAACCGACAGAGTTCCGAAACGTCGGCAATTAGAACTCAGCCGCCGGGGAATTACCCAAAAAGGAACAAATTACATTGTGTAATTACCTTGGCATGTATCTTGTAACCACCGTTTAAAAGAATGATACCTCTGTAATTTGAACAGTCACCACGTTTACCTTTTTTGAATAGGGATTTTACTCTTACTTGTCCCCACTCTTCTGGAATCGATCTTTCTTTCCAACACTTATTTATTAACTCAAGTAAGCGGTTTGAGAGGACGGGTCCCCCGTATTTGAAGAGCTCAGAATTTAATCCATATGGTCCAGCTGCTTTTCTATTTTTCATCGATTTCAGGTTCTGTTCAAGTTCCTCATCGGAGATTTCATCTAATCCTCTATGTGACATAATTAATTTTACATTTTAACTTGACTTTCTTTTCATTCTACAATTGGACGCTCAGTTATTTTAACTTTTATAGTAAGCAATATGGGATCCCACAGAGTGCACACTTATACTGTACCTTGCATATGTTCTGCATTGGCCTGATAATGGCTGTTTTACGGCCAAAACATGCAGCCCTGATGTAAATGATATTTCATCACTGTGTTAATGTACATATGTTGTGTTTTGGATGGTAATATACACATTTTTACATACAGGATGTCCCAGGAGGAACGTGCCAGGCTTCGGGAGGGTGTTCCTTATGTTAAAGTATACCGATATAACCCAAAACACCTATGTCCAAAGTTGAACGGTTAAGGAGATAATGGCCAGAGAAAAGTGTGGTATTCTTGC
>Ga0123355_10002408_pt1 | contig 26452 bp, 15 predicted proteins | sample TergutEmb28metaG_3_FD_89872 | JGI IMG/M metagenome (GOLD analysis project Ga0123355, IMG submission 89872) | Embiratermes neotenicus P1 segment gut microbial communities from Petit-Saut dam, French Guiana - Emb289 P1 | ecosystem: Host-associated > Arthropoda: Insects > Digestive system > Gut ...
CGCCGGAGAATGGGTAACTCGGCGCCCTCGCAATCGAGTTTGGCGAAGTCGTAGCGTTCAAACACCTGCCAGATTTTCCTCGCGTCCTCAATCCTTACCCGCTCCTCGAGGACCGGACCCGATGCCCGCCCGAGGTTTTTCCTGAACAGCGTGCCGGAGGCGTCGTGACCCTCGGGCTTATAAAAAACGCACTCCTCGCTCTTGTCGCTCAGGCCGAAGTTGAAGGCAAAGCTATTTTCTGAAGCCAGATTGTTGTCCAGGTTCTGTTTAAGAAGTCCGAAGGTGCTCTTGGACGGTTCATACGAGACCACCTTGACGCCCGGGCTTTGCCGGGCGGCGAACACGGAGAAAAAGCCAAAATGGGCGCCAATGTCGAGCACGCGATAGCCTTCGGCAATGGGGAAATGCCGGGTGTAGGTCCTGGTCCTCCACACCTGGTCGGCGATGCCCCAGCTCTCAAAGATATTCGGGGCCAGCAACCTGGCTCCGCTGACCCGGATTTCGGTCGAACCGCCACGCGGGTGGATTCCCATTCGGCTGAGGAACCAGAGTGGCCAGTTCTCGTAGGTCCTTCGGACCTGTCGGGCCGAATGCATCTTACGCAACAATTCAAGGGACGCCATTTTTTCGACTCGCGAAATCTCGCCTACAATCGGGTTCGTCGAGCAGAGGACAATCAAAAAAGAGACTTGACAAGTTCGCCGCGTCCCGCAGAGCGCGGCTTCACTGACGGTGACCGGCTGTTTCAAGCCTGGCGGGAGTCCGGTCGGAAACCCGCATGGGGATGAAGGCGAACAAGCCCCGCTCCTCAGGGGTCAGCCATCGCCAGCCGATGACCCCGAGTGAGGCCAGCACCCCGCAAACCAGAGCAATCTTTGCGTGATACGTGCGAGGCAGAGTTGCCAGATAGAGCGCGCCCAAACCGAGCGTCACCGGAATGGTTTGTTTGGGCACGAACTTCGACACTTCCGGGAGCAGCCGGCGGAAAAGTAGAAACACCAGGATGAACTCGGCCAGATAACGCACCGCCCAGGCGATCGCCGTCCCTTCGATGCCCCACGCTCTTGTAAGGAGCCAGGTTCCGGCGCCATAGACAGGGAGTTCACCCAGGAGCAGCCAGGCCGTGACATCCGGTCGCCCGGCGCTGTGGAGTATACCGAAAGGCAGCATCGCTAACGCGTTGATGAATACTCCTGCCGCTGCCCAGCGAAGCACGGTGGCGCCTTGTACGGAGAATGTGGGGCCCAGCCACCACCTCAGACCTTCAGGAGCAAACGTCACCATCACGAAAACCACGGGAAAGAGGATCAAGAAGACGTACTTTAGTCCTCGTGCGAGCAGCATGGCCGACCGCATTGGATCATGATTCACAGTCATCGCGAATGCCGGGAACAAGACGCCCGCGACAGAAAAGGGGATTACGATCAATCGCAGCACCAGGTCAACCGGGGTCGTGTAGTAGGCGACCGCGGTCACCGACAGTAAGGCGCCCACGAGAAACCTGTCCAGATAAGACAGCAAGGGGCCAAGCAGATTGTTTACCGTCATCCAGCTTCCAAAACGCAGCAGGGGAACGATCAACGAGCGGTCAAACGAGCCTTCTGTCCGCAGACCGGGCAAAGCCGCACAGCAAGCCCAAGCATGGGCCAGGCACCCCAGGAAGCGCCCCCCAATCAGAACCCCGATCACAGGCACCAGGCCGTGTGAGAAGGGAAAAACCAGCAGAGGGGCCACAAAAGAAAGAACGCTCATCGGGATCTTGATCAGGTTGATCAGGCGAAAGCGCTGGAGAGCCTCGAGTATGCCGCGCAGGCCAGCCGTTACGGTCACGATCGGGATCGAAAGCGCCAGAAGATAAAAACCATCGGTGGTCTCGCGCAGAAGGACCTGCGGGATCCTCAGCACTCGGGAAACCAGCCATGGGGTGACGGCGAGCGTAAGGAGCGCTCCCGAGACGCCGAGCGCCAGCATGGCCGCAAGCGACGTCCAGGCGAGCGGAGCGATGGAGCCCTCCTCGTTGGCGCCGACTTTGTCGGCAACCAGTTTGGTCAGCGCGCGGCCGATGCCCAGGTCGAAAAGGCTCAAGTATCCCACCACCACCCAGGCCAGGGACAAAACACCAAATCGGTCTACACCCATGGCCCGAATGATCACCGGGATGGTGAGGACGCCCGCAACCATCGGCAAGACCTGCCCGACCACGTTCCACGCCGTATTGCGGGCCAGCAGGCGCCCGCTGACGAGGTGCGAATTTCGCTTTTCCCGGCTCATCCAGATCCCGGCTTTCTCGGTTTTCCCGCCCTCAGCGGGCCGGCCAGCTCAGGCCGCGGTTGAAGACAGCTCCGCTCTCTCACTTACACCTACCCTGTGATCTAACCAGTGTAGATCCAACGAATTATGTCATACGCCCAGGCTCGTGCGCAGGCCAAGACCGTCCCCGAAGACCCAGCAGTTCACGGATGAACCGTTCGATGACGGGCTCGTTTGCCATGTTGTCCAGTGTTGCTGGCCACACGCTTGGCGGAGGACACGCCGGTACCGGCGAAGAGGATTTTCTGATACTGAGCCCGGTCCATGGGTGGCAAGTCAGAGAGCAAGCCTGGCCCGGCTTTGGGCGCTATGCATGCGCTCGGTGACGCGTATTCACACGCCCGGAATACGCAACTGAGATGCCTTCGCAAAATGCCTTTTGGGCTATCACAAACGCTCTTGCCATGTTTTTTGCAAACAGGCACCGGACAAAGATGTGGACCTGGCACATGGGCAAGTAGTACAGGATCTCGAGAAGACGAAAGTGCTTGAGAACGTAATAGACATGATTGCGGGTGACATATCGGATGGACGTGTCCGACCGATGACCGATGAGGCTGCTGACCTTGTGGAACAATTTCGTGTCCGGGGAGTAGACCAGTTTCACTCCTGCTCGATGTGCCCGCATGCAAAAATCCGCGTCGTCAAAATAGACGAAGTACTTGGGATCCATGAAACCGATCCGTTCGAAAACCTCCCGTTTCACCAGCATGCAGCATGTTGGACCGTACTCGACCTCCCGCGAGTCATCGAACCGTCCGTCGTCTCTCCTCCCGAAGCCCAAGTGTTTCGGCCTGCCGCGTAAGACGCTGAAAGCCCCTCCGGCGCTCCAGATCCTGTCCGGCGGGTCGAAATAGAGAATCTTGGGAACGATCATTTCGCACTGATACTCGCCCAGCCCCTGGTCCAGTGTGGAAAGCAGTTCGGGTCCGAACACCGTGTCATTGTTGATGAGCAGGACCGAGGCGCAGCCGTTGTCAAGCGCGGCCCTTACCCCAACATTGTTGCCTTCCGCTATCCCGAGATTCGTCGAACTCGGAAGCACGACCAGGCGCGGGTCGGTAAACCGGGCCAGGAAAGACAAGGTATCGTCGGAAGAACAGTTGTCTACGATGTAGAGCTTGAAGTTTCGATACGATTGCTGGAGAACGGATTCGATAAAATCCTGGATCACGGCCCGGCTGTTATAGGTTACGGTCACCATCCCGATCAGGCGGGAGCTATCCATGCAGAAACCCTCGCTCCGACATCTCTTTCAGCGATGTCTGATACCCGTGCATGACCTCCGGCCGCGTGCTTGCCCAGTCGAGGAACCGCCCGAGAGCGCTCCGAAACGAGAAGCGGGGACGGAAACACATGGATTTCGTGATCTTTGTAAGGTCCGCAAAATTGTGGCGGATGTCTCCTTGGCGGAAAGTTCCGGTCATCAAAGCCGGGGTTGGATTATGGTAGTACTCTAAGATCTCCTTCGTCGCCTCGAGCACGGTCGTCCGCTGACCGGTTCCGACGTTAAGGGCCTCGACGGCGCCTGAGGAGGACTGAAGACACCGCCAGGTCGCTTCGACCGCGTCGTCCACGAACACGAAGTCGCGGCTCTCCTTACCGTCTTCGAAGACCTGGATGGCGGATCCGGACCGCGCCAGGTTGGAGAAGATCGCGAGGATCCCGGTATAGGGATTGGAAAGCGATTGGCCCGGCCCGAAGACGTTCTGATAACGAAGCGCGTAGGCCGACAGTCCGCAGGCCTCGGCAAACATGAATACCATTTCTTCCTGAACGCGCTTGGTAAGCCCGTAAAACGAAAGCGGGTGAAGCGGGCAGTCCTCACCGGTTGCTTCGGGCGCGCACTCCGTCCTGCAGGCAGGGCACACCGGCTCATAGAGGCCCGCTTTGAGGCGATCGAGGGCCCTTCCCCGGGGATAAACAATTCCGTGTTCCTGACACCGGTATCTTCCTTCTCCATAGATCGCGCGGGAAGAGGCGACCAGGATCCTGCTCAGGCCCTGCCTGGGTTTATTCACGACGGCGCCTAAAATGGCGGCGGTTCCCCCGAGATTCACGTCCTGGTAGCGCGAAACTTCGTACATCGACTGCCCGGTTCCGGTCTCGGCTGCCAGGTGGACCACGGCATCTCGACTCGCCAGGGCTTTCGAGACCGAACCCGCATCCCTCACATCGGCGCGGTACAGTTCGACGTGGCCCGCCAGATCTCGAGGAAGCTCTTGATTCCGACCGTGGACCTGGGGGCTGAAGTTGTCCAGGACGGCTACCGTGCACCCTTCGAGCAATAGACGTCGAACCAGATGCACGCCAATGAACCCGGCCCCTCCGGTAACCAGTACGTTCATCATTCCGTATTCCGTTTTCTCTTATTTCCTGTTCCTGAATACTTCTCAGTAGTCAGGTCGAAAGCGTGTGCCCAGACTGGCTCGGCGTCCATCCCAAAGGCCTTGCAGCAGCTTCTTTAAGGACTCCAACCTCTCGGGACCGAACAGAAGCAGCCCGACCGAATGGCGCGCGAGATGCAGAAGGGCAAAACCCTTGGCTTGCGGACTGGGATAAAGCCACCATACGAGATAGGCAAGGTTGCGGCTGTAATAATACTGGCGGAACGGCCGCCGCTCCGACCAGAGGTGGTGCCGCCCGACAAGGAAGCGCACTTTGTGAGCTTTGCCAACTTCGTGGTGCATTTTGGCGCGCGGGACCACGGCGACCTTGTAGCCTTGCGACCGGGCGCGAAGGCAATACTCGTAGTCCACGAAGTCGATGAAGAAGTCCGGCCGCGGCAGACCGATCTTCTCCACCGTTTCCTGTCGCACCATGCACCCCGAAGTAATCACCAGGTCGGTAAAGAACACCGGCCGGGTAAGAAACTCGGTGGGCGGTTTGACGAACTTATCGCGCCAGAGCCAGGGAGTCGAGGAAGTCTCCATGTCTTCGTCGACGGGAAGGGCCGCCAGGATGCCTACCTCGCTCGCGTGGTCCGCGAGCCGATCGGCTTCTTCGAGCAGTATCTCTAGTGAGTCGGGGGCGGGAACGCTGTCCTGGTCAAACGTCCAGATCCAATCGTGTTTCCTCTCGAGTGCGGCATACTCGAGCCCTCGAGCGAGGGCCCCCCCCGGCCCGAGATTCTCCTCCATGCGGAGCACGGTAACCTGCGGATAGCGTTCTCGGAGAACGGCGACGGTTTCGTCGGTTGAAGCATTATCCACAACAATGATTTCCTCGAGCGGTCGGGTCAGCCGGAGGAGCGCGTCCAGGTGCCGCGCCAGGGCGCCGGGCGCATTGTAAGCGGTGGTTACGCTAGCCACCGACCAGTCGAGACCGGGAGCGACAGCGTCCTCGGAGCTTACCTGCGTGCGCGCAAAATGCATTCGTCCCCCGCATCCGGATCCAGGCGTTCGGCCACGAGCGCCTGGGCATGGAGAAGCGCCTGACGGACGGCCCTGGTCACGAGCGGCCCCAGCTTGCGGACAGACTCTCCCTGCTCGACCCTCAGGCTCTGCCCCACGGTCCATTCAGAACGTGCGGCGGTGGTTGAGGTCTTCACATCGCAAAAACCGCAGGCCCGGGCAACGTGCTCGAGTGTTTTCCGCGAAAACAGAAACAGGTGTCTGGGCGGTTCGAGCCCGCGCCACGACCTGCCAAATCGGGCATGCCCCCATCCGTTCGCGTTGGGAGTGATCACGACGAGACGGCCTCCCTGCTTCAATACCCGCCTGGATTCGCGCAAGAGTCCGATGGGATCGTACACGTGTTCGATCACGTGGCTTGTCACCACCGCGTCAAATTCCTCGTCCCTAAACCCCGCCTCATGAAGCGGACCGCAAAAAACTGGAATACCGTAGGCCTTCCGGGCCTGGGCGGCGGCCTCTTCATCCACGTCGAGACCTTGGACATCCCATCCGCGAGCGGCGAGCGTCGCCAACTGTTTACCGCTGCCGCACCCTACCTCAAGGACCCGCCCCGGCGGCAATTCGCCCAGGCACATAAGTTCCATCTCCCGCCGTCTGGCGTACATGGGAGTCAATCGCCAGGCGCAGTCATAGGCGAGGATGAGCGCCCGCTTGGCTTGTTCGATCGTCGCTCGTCTCGAGCCGTGCGCTTGCGGCGCATGAGTGTAGTAGTGTCGATACGCCGTGCGAATGTCCGACTCAATCGGCGCCGGGTCCAGCCAGATCAAGCCGCATGACGCATTGGGACATTGCCTGAAGTTCCAAACCCCGGGAGCGCCGAACAGCCGATCCGTGAGATTCTCGTAAAGCGAAGCTCCCGCCGCCCCGCACAGGTAGCAGCCGGGCGAGGAGCGGGTTCGAATCCCGTCGCCGGGGTAAGGACCGCCGGGGGTTGCGGCGTCTCCGCCGGCCAGGGTTTCCGTTGCGGTCACAACCACTCCCGGCCGACGGCCGAGCGCCTGAGCGTGCGGCCCCAGACAATATAAGAATCGGTTGCGAAACCAATCCGCGGCCGCATTGGGCGCAGAACTTGAAACCGGCTCACCCCGGTTCTTATAAGCGGCGGACCAGAGAAATAAACAATCGCGGGTGGAGGAAGATTTCGACCGCGGTCGAACAGCGTGGTTTGGGTCAGGGGCCTTCCCCTCGTGTACCTGGCGATGGAACCGACCGTCCGAATTTGGGCAAGTCCGGCCGTCAAGCTTGCCTCTTCTTCCTCAGGTCCCCTTTTGATCGGGCTTTGCAAACTTGTATTTCGTAATCTGTACTTCGACACGAAAGGCACGGCTCGCGGACTATCGCGTGGCCGCGCATCCGCCGGGTACAGCTCCGCCGTCTCACTTACAGCCACATTTGTGAGCTAAATCGCCGAGAATCAATATACTGCATTCCACCGGGCGGATGGCTCGCCTCCACAACGCGCAGGTTTCAATCGCGATCGCCGCTAAACCCCCTGGCGGTCCAATCAAGTCCCTGAGAAGTACGGATTCTATCCGGGGCATGCGCTCCCCTGCGAAAGGATTCAACCGATTCCGTAAAACTGCAGCAACTTGGCAACGTTTACTTTCAGGTTGAAATTGGCCTCCACCGCCTTTCGTCCCGCCGCCCCCATTCGCTCTCGCAGGTTTGGATCGCGGAGGAACTCGAGGATCCGTTCGGCGGTTGATTCAACGTCGCCTGGAGTGACCAAGAAGCCGGTTTCGCCGTGCTTGACGAGTTCCGGGATGCCACCGACGCGGGTGGCGACCAACGGCTTGTTGCAGGCCATGGCCTCCGCAATCGTCCAGCCGAACGCTTCCTGCCAGCGGGAAAGCTGGCAGATCACGTCGGCAGCGTGGAAAACGCCCTCCCCCAGAGGGTCTACGACCAAGCCAGTCCAAATGACCCGATCCTCTAACCCCATCTCACGGGTCCGTTGCATATATTCCTTGCGGTACGCGCCCTCGCCCACAAAAGAGAAACGCACGTCGGGGTTTTGAGCGAGCACCAGGCGCGCCACCTCGAGCAAATCGGGGAAGCCTTTCTGGGGAATGATCCAGCTCACCTGGACCACGAGCGGGCAGTCAAGCGGAATGGAGTGCTTTCGGCGAAAGGCCAGGCCTGCTTGTGCGTCGCCGTTGGTACGAGCAAGGTCCACGGCGTTATAAATGGTGCGAATCCGCTTGCTGGGCAGGAGCCCGGTGGTTGTGAGGCATCCACGATTGAACTCGCTGACGGAGATGACCGCCGTCATGGGCAGGTTGATGGAACTTGACACCGCCCGTCTCCACAGCGCGGCGCGGCAGGCGACATAGGGCGCCGGCCGCGAGTGGTGGTCGCTGAAATAGACGCGCCTTGCCGATTGAAGCCGGGCGAGCCAGGGGTAAAGGCTCAGAAAAGGCGTGAATTGAAGATGAACGATCTCTGGGCGATGCCGACTCAAGATTTCCCAGAAACTCCGGATAAGCTGCCAGCTGAACCGCGAGGGGGCCGACAATACCTCTAGAGTAACGCTGGGCACGTCCAGGTACCGTCGCACCTCTTCGGTGGGCGGGCCGGAAAAGCAGAGCACGCTCTTCCAACCGCGTTCGGCGAGCTGCGAGGACAACTCGCGACCAAACATCTCAACGCCGCCGATTCGAAATGGATCGACATTGAAGAGTGAAAACACGGTTCGATTCATGGGCCTACTGTTTATGCATCTGGTTGAGGGTTTGGTTGCGGCCGGAGGCCAGGGCTCGGCCTCTGCCGGGCATGGTACCCAAAAACTCCTTGCCGGAAAAGCAGGAAGCGAGGTTCAGAGAAGCAACTAAAGGCCAGCAGCCTCGACCGGGCGATCAGCAAAGCCGCTCGACCGGAATCGGCTGAATGCTCAAAGGGGAGTTATCCATGGGTTCGTTTGCGTGACCCGAACTTCCAAGACTTTCAGGACAACGTTCGGAATGAAGTCTCGCGCTCCGCCGGTGACAAGCGACGCCCCAGACAACACCCGGACTCCCACCACTGCGGACGATTTTCCCAGATCTCCCACACCGGCGTCTTCTTGATATTGCCGACCGGCTTCTGGCTGGTGCAGGTGGTTACGTCGCCATTGGCCTGGATCTGCAGCATCATCAAGGTAGAACAGAGAAGCCTGTGCTCATGCGCCTGGTGGGACGTGGTCGTGACCCGGAGAGAGTCGGGGTTGCGGAAGTATGGGATCATCACCTGGAGCTGCTGATAAGTGTTGGCGATCCGGAACCCCTGCTGCTTCATTTCTATCAGTTTTTCCACCACGCGGACGGCTTTGTCCGTATCGCGGGGCCAGTTGTCCGTGTGCTCCCACCACCGCAAGTCTTCCGCGGTATTGTAGTTCTGTTCAATGGGCTGAAAGAAGACTTCCATCCCCGGCTGGTTGGCAAATCGCGCCACATCGCAAACCCCATCCAGGTTATGTGACATGATTACGTTCTTCAGGCGAATGGCGGTCTTCAGATGGTTCTCCCTGCGCACCCGCTTCACCGTTTCAATGGTTGTGCTGGTCCGCTGCCAGAATTTGTCCCGGCGTCGAATCGAGGTGTGCAGCTCGCCGATGCCATCAACCGAGACCGTTACCCTCCATGGTTGGGCCAGCACCATCTTCTCGATCTTGGACTGGTCTTCCCAGTAGCCGTGGGTGAGGACCTCCAGGTAGAGCCCGAGGAAAGAGGCATAGCCAACCAGTTCAATGGTAAACGGCTTCATCAAGGCCTCGCCGCCTGTGAAAACCACGTGCACGGGACCTAACCACTGCCGCAGGTCTCGCAGCAGGTTCTTCCACTGATTGACGCTTGGCGACTCCTCCCGGGTCCGGTTCTTCCAGATATCGCAGTGCACGCACCTCGCGTTGCATATTTCCGTGAGCAGGATCACGGGGCACACGGGCCGCACATAGGAGGCAAACCGGCCGCCGCCGAGTGTCCGCAGGCGGTAGTTGACGGTGCTATGCAATCGTCTCTGAATCTCGCTCAACATGCCTACCTCCGCCTGAAGCCGGACCCGCGAAATCGTTGCTTCGCTCACGAAGTCGGTGGGTCTTACGGCTCCCGGGTTTCGAAGCGAAGCCGATTCGGTCGCCTTTCTCCCTCGCCGACCTTTGTAGAAGTGGACCGCGTTATACCGGCCAGCGGTGCTCGACGAATATATCGCATTCTTCGTAGAAGCGCGCAATTTTCGTTCCGCGCAAGCGGCCGCTGGCAACGAGGGTTCCGTTGCCCCCGAGAGTGATTCAAGCTACTGCATTCCATTCCACGCCACAGGCACGTTTACTTCGGTTTCCTGTGATAGCGGTTGGGCGCACCGGGCGTGGGAAGGTTGTCGGTAACTTCGGCCCCGATGGCATGCGCTCGGGTCAAGGCTGCGGTCAGAGTGAGACCGGTGCCCGAGACTGCGGCGCCCTCCGCGTGCGCGCGCGCGAGCGGAGCTGCGAGGGTGATGGTCGTCGGGCCGAACCTTCTGACGGAGGCGACGACTGCCGTCTCCGAGTTGGCGCCGCTGTCGATGGTGACGGTTTGGCCATTGCGAAAACCAATTGCATTGGCGACCGGGATAACACTGGCGCCCGCCTCGGTGGCGGTGTCGACGGTTGTGGCGCCGGCAGTACCCACGGTCGCGATGACGGCCCTCTCAAGGTAGGCGCCCGTATCGATCGTGATCTTCCCGCCAGCGACAAAGCCATCCACGCTGGAGACTTTGAGATTGCTGGCGCCAGCGCCTGAAGCAGCTGACAGAGTTGCGGCCGCCTGCTTCAGAAAGTCGGTGCAGTTGCTGTCGGTGTCCGAGCCGTCGGGGAACCGGCCCGCGCTTGCATTGGTGGCGTTTGAAATTTCAGCGGCCGAGCCGAAGCTGATCACCGGGTCGGGCGCAGATACCTGACAACCATTCTGCTCTGCCCCGGAGAATCCTTGATATCCCTCTGCGGCCCATGGATCTACGAGGCCGCCATAGTTGAGGCTGTCGACAACCAGGCCAGAGGCGTCGCGCAACACCAGGCTGCCTTCCCGGCGGGCAACGGTCCGGTCGAAGAAGGGAGCGTTGGTGGTGAGTTCGGGTCCCCCGAACCACTGGTCCGGCTCCGGCGGTCCCTGGTAGCCGGCAGTCGTGACTCGAGCGTCACGCACAACGGCGTCGACCGCATGGCTTTTGGCAAGCGGGTTGTCGAGCGTGATGCCGGTGCCGAGCGCCTGGACCGGCTCGTTGCTCGAATGGGCAAAGGCCGTCGCCGGCCGGAAGCTGATCCCCGTTCCCCGATCGCTGAAGGGGAGGTTGGCCGCATGGTTGAACTTGAGCGGGCCGGCCAAATCGAGGCCGGTTCCCGGATTCACCACCAGCTCGGCGTTGACATGCGCGTTCGTGAGGGCAGGCATAAAGTCGATGCCGGTGCCGGTGGGTCCCGAGGTGCCGACCGCGGTGATCGTAACGGTCTGATGGTTGGTGGAGGTGCCGACGGTGATTCTGTCGCCCACAGCGAAACCATTTACGCTGCGAACTCTGATTTTGGTCGCGCCGGCGCTTGCAAGCTCCGCGAGATTGGTGCGATGGGCCTGCGTGCCCACTCGTGAGACGGTGACGGTCTCGATCCCATGCCCGAGGCTCGCGATGTCCAACCGGATCTTGTCACCCACGCAAATGTTCTCGACCGACGTCGCCTTGATGTTAGTCGCCCCGGCGGGAGCGTCCTCTGCCAGAAAGGCTTGCGTGCCCGGCTTGCCGACCGCGGTAAGTGTGGCCACCTCGTACCGCTCCACACCTTTTGCGACGTCGGGATAGGAAGCTCCATAGCCGATGGCGACCTTCTCGCCGACCACGAGGCCGGACACACTCGCGACAGGCACATTGGTCGAGCCCACCGGGACGGTGATTACCGGACCGTCGGGAAGGGGCTGCCAGAGCGTCGTGCGGCTGCCCGCCGCCTGCCCGATGCTCGCAATCCTGCGTGTCTCTACGCTCGAGCCGGTGTCGATGCTGAGCGTATCGCCGGCCGACATGCCGGTAGTGTTCCGGACATGAATGGTCGAGTCGCCCGGGCGCGCCTGAACCGCAAGCCCCGAGTTCGAGAGTCCAAACAGGTAGAAGTTGCCGCCTCGAAGCCTGGTCCCGGCCGGGATGGCTACGCGCGAGAAGATCGCCTGCTGGGTCGGGTGCTCCGTCAGGGTCCAGTTGGAGATGTCGACGTCCCGTTGGCCGGCGTTGTAAAGCTCGATGAACGAGTCCGTGGAATTGGCAGGGCCCGAACCGATACGAAATTCATTGATCTTGATCGAGTCAACATTGCGAACCTTCTCGGCCGTTGTCTCGGATTGTGTCCTGCCAGTCCCCGGGTCCGTCCACGAGGCATTGCCTACCAGGTCGCCGTTGAAGGCCTCCGGTCCTGAAGTGACCTTGAAGGTCGCGCTCACCTGCGCGCCCGGCGCTACCGGGTCAGCGAAGGTCTTGGACGTCTCGGTCGTGCCCTGAACGACAGAAGTCCACTGCTTGCCGGGCAGCGAAATGCCCAATTTGACGCCCACGGCACGCGTCCCCGTGGTATTGGTGAAGGTCACGGTGGCGGCCTGCGAGGATCCTGGGGAAAACGTCTGAAGTCCTGGGGGATTGAGCGGGGCCGAAGCCGGCGCCAGGCTCAATCGCGGGAGGTCGTAGCGGGCAGAAACGATGTTGGCCTGGACCAGTTGGTCGGTCGCGTCCGTCGGAAACGTGCCTGCCGAGGTCATTGCGCCCTCATAGAAGGTTCCCTGCGAGGCGTTGCTGTTGTCGCCGCCGTTGCCCAGGAGGATGGCCCCCTGCTTGCGCATCGGATCATACGTGGCATTCACGCGTGGTCCGTCGAACATCACCGCAAGCGCGCCCTTCTGTGCGTCGCCGCCCAACGAGGCCCAGTGGTGCGGTTCTCCCTTGGCCATCGCGGTCACAAATCGCCAGGTAACGCTTGGCAGGTTGATGCAGCCTTTTGAACCATCCGGGTTCACGCAACCGACCAGATTGTTCTCCTGATCGGTCATGATCCACGGGCCGCGGCCGCTCCCGTGATACCAGGGGGTAGCATTGCCGAAATAGGTCGCTTCCATGGTGCCGTTGTCATCGTCGCGGCTGTCGATCTCGGCATTGCCGTAGTCGAAGCAGCACCCGGAGTTGAAGTGCTGGCCGTTAAGGACCCAGTACTGCCCCTCGCCCTGGTCGTCGACCGCGGTCGCCTTCGGGTCGTCCTCGCGAAGGCCCATGCCCGGCTCGATGAAGACGCCGTAGGCCTTGTGGCCCATGATGGTAATCGGCGCCATGTCGGCGACGGGAAGGCTGTTAAACCCGCCCATCCCGGGACCGCTGAAACCGCCGCGCGGAGCCTGGGTAAGATCGTTGTGTTGGGGGGATTGATCGTAGACGATCGTGATCGAGCAGTAGGTGTTAGCGCAGAAGGCGTCCTGCGCGGCTGCATCCGCGTATCCACCCGAATCCGGGAACGGCGCGGCGACGCTCCGGACGACGCCGATGTCCAGGGTCTTGCCGTCGGAGTGGCGCAGGACCTGGTAGAGCGGGCCGTTGTAGGAGGCATACAGTGCGCGCGTCGTGCTGTGGGCGGCCACGCAGGGGTCGCCGGCGGCGCCATAGATGTCGCATGGGCCTTTCGGCCTGGGTGGAGCCACGTGGGATCCCGCCCCGCCGGTTTGCGCCATGGTCGAGGCGACGGCAATCGACAGGACGCTAATCAACGTGACGGCAATCAAGGCGACGCCAATCCATGGGAGCGTCCGTGCGGGAGGAAGCGCTAGATCGATTCGTGTTTTCATGTTTATCCTGATCTGTGTGGGCTGACCGATTGGTTCCCGGCATCTTACTAGGTCACATTCTCAGAAAGTACATCAAAGTCTAAACTCGCTCGAAAACCCTATAGAAAGTCGGCCGCGAGTTCTCCGGCCGATAACTCGGTTTTTCCCGTACGTCAGACCGCAAGGGTCTTCGTGCCGTCAACGGGCGATGAGACGGGTAGCGCCGATGAAAAACTACCGCGGTAAGTCCTCGGCGGCCGTGCCTCTGTTCCGCTGAGAATGTGGTGAGTAACGCCACGCTGTGGCTCCTCTTCGAGCTGTTACACCGCGTCGGTTCAAATGTGTCTGAAGCGAATCGTTCGTCCTCTATCTCCTGTGATTCCCCGCGCGCGATGGACAGAAAAATGGCTTGACAAACGATTTGGCCCAGAGTAACAATTTTTGCCGGTATGCGTAAACGTTTACTTGCCCGCCGGGTCCGTATTGTAAACGTTTACCACGAGAGGACATCATGGATCGTTTGAAAACAAGAGCCGGCTCGACTGGCGAGCGTTATCCTCGAGACCGCAAGAGCCCCGCGACGGGCAGTTGGCTTTCCTCGGCCCTCTTACTCCTTGTCCCTGTCCTTCTGGCGGGGGCCTCCTGGGCTCAGGACAACGCCACCATCACCGGAACGGTCGCAGACGCAAGCGGCGCGCTGGTCACCAGCGCCACGCTTACTCTTACGGATGCTTCCACCGGGCAAGTAAGGAACGCCGTCTCTAACGAGGCTGGATCCTATCGTTTTCCAAATCTGGCTCTTGGCACTTACAGTTTGGCCGTGACCGGCCAAGGATTCGAGAAGTACACCAAGACCGGAATCGTGGTAAACCTCGCGCAGACTGTCGAAGTCAATGTAAGGTTGAGTGTAGGCAGCACAACGGAAAACGTGACGGTGGCCGCGGACGCATTGCAGGTGCAAAGCGCAACGAGCGAGGTCAGTACCCTGATCAGCGGCCAGCAGGTGGAGCAACTGTCTACCAACGGCCGCAACATCACGGCCCTCGCGGCGCTTGGCCTCGGCGTCTCCAGTCAGCTGCCGGAGTTCAGCGGTGTCGACGCGCTGACCTCGGCCAATGGAATCAGCTTTAACGGGGCCCGCAGCGAGCACAACATTTACCTGATCGATGGGGCCGAACAGAATGACCGCGGTTGTGGCGGCTGCTTTATGAACCTGCCCTCCCAGGAAGCCATCGCGGAGTTCCAGACGCTCGACAGCAATTACAGCCCCGACTACGGTATCGGCTCAGGCGGGACCGTCACCATGGCGCTAAAGTCCGGCACACCCAATTTCCATGGTGAGCTTTACGAATTCAATCGCAACACCGATTACGACGCGAACGACTACTTCACCAACAAAGCCGGCCAGGGCCGGCCTGCGTTCCATCTGAACGAATTCGGCGGCAATCTTGCCGGTCCGGTGGTGATCCCCGGCGTTTACAACACGAACCGCAAACGGACGTTCTTCTTCTGGAACGAGGAGTGGCGCAGGCTGATTCAGGGCAGCTCGCCGGCGGTCCAGAATACCATTCTGAATTCCAACTTTCCTACGGCCGGCCAGGACCTCAACTATACGGTTCCTGCCGGCGGGAACGTCCCGGTCGTTCCCCTTACGACCGATCCCGCAAAGCTCGGGCTGTATGGCACGGACGGGCTGAAAGCGGGCGCCGCCTTCCACCAGAATGCAAACGGCACCTACCTCATTCCATCGAACCTCATGGACCCGAACGCCTTGCTCGAGGTGAACGCCGGCACGTTTCCCCATCCCAATTTGGGCGCTTCTCAGTTCATTTCCTCGGTCCCGCAGGTCGATAACATCCGCGAAGACGCGGTGCGCATCGATCACACCATCAACAGCAAGCTGCAGTTGATGGGTCACTATCTGCACGACGCGATGGCAAAGTCCTTCTATCCGCCGCTGTGGGGAGACAGCAGTTATCCGACGGTGGGGACCGCGATGACCAATCCCTCCTACACCGCGGTCATCAAGCTGACGCAAACCTACTCCCCCAACCTGCTGAACGAGACCGGCTTCTTTTACAGCGGCAATAAGATCACGCTCACCCCGCAGGCCGGTTCGGGCGGCAGCTTCACGATGCCGAGCGGTTGGACGGCCACCAGTTTCTTTCCGGTGGCCAACAATTTCATGAGCCGTCTGCCGGAAATTCAGTTGCAGGGTTCGCCGCTGAACACCACCTGGAGCCCGAGCTATTTTCCGTGGCGGAACGGCTACGAGGGTTTCCAGTATAAGGACGATCTGTCCTGGACCAAGGGCCGCCACCAGTTCAAATTCGGGGGCAGCTGGTTACACGACTACAAGAACCAGCAACTGCAGTACAACACCAACGGTACCGCCGCCTTCAACTCGAGCGCCTTCTCGGGAGACTCTTACCTCAACTTCCTGCTCGGCGATGCTTCCAGTTTTTCGCAGCTCCAGTACTTGTACGGCAAGCACTGGGTATCGAACACCTATAGCGTATACGCGCTCGATAACTGGCACGTCCGGCGCAATCTGACCCTGAATCTCGGAATTCGCTACGACGACATCCCCCACACGTTCGAGCGCTACGACCTGTTCGCGAATTTTGTGCCGGCCGACTACAACCGTTCGCTGGGCAACCCGGTGCAATCGGATGGAACTCTGATCCCATCCTCGCTCTCCACCTTCAGCAAAACCGGCAGCGAACTCTTCTATTTGAACGGAATCCGTGAGGCCGGCGTGAACGGCTTCCCGCAAGGCAATGTCCAGAACTACCACAACACGTGGGAGCCTCGCGTTGGATTTGCCTACGATATCTTCGGTGACGGAAAGACGGTGGTTCGCGGCGGCTTTGGCATGTTCTACGAACGGGTGCAGGGCAACGACGTGTATAACGCCGCGCTCGACCCGCCTTTTGCCTACATTCCTTCCGCCAATAACGTCTACTTCTCCAATCCGAACACCAGCGCACTCACTGGACAGACAACTACCCAGAGCTTTCCCTCCAATCTGACCTCCATTGCGTACCGCTACCCGCCGCCGGGGACGGCGAATTTCAGTTTTGGCATCCAGCGCCAGGTATCCTCATCGGTCGTCGCGGTTCTGCAGTATGTAGGTTCGATGGGATGGGACCAGAACGACGTCCGCAATATCAACACGCTCCCTCTCACGGATCCAGCCAACCCCTCGAACCCGTACGACCTGCGCGAAGGCGTGGCCAACGGAACCCTTAACCCCAACCAGTACCGCAATTACCCGGGGCTTGGGGGCATAGCCCAGGAGGAAAATGAGACCAACTCCAGTTACAACTCCCTTCAGGCGGGGATCCGATTTGAGAACCGGCACGGGTTTACCGGCCAGTTTGACTACACCTGGTCGCATGAGATCGACTCGGCAACGAACGATCTGAACGGGCTTTCCGATCCGTACAACGCCGCCTACGATCGTGCCTCGGGCGGCTTCGACCGGCGCCATGTTTTCAACGCCAGCTATGTCTATGCGCTGCCCTTTTACCGGAACGGGGGTAACAACTTCGAACGGATGGTCCTCGGCGGCTGGTCGATCTCGGGTATTACAACCATCGAAAGCGGCAATCCGCTCTCCATTACCTACACCGGTCCTGACACGCTGGGATTGGGCGGAGGCACTACCAACCGTCCGAATCTGGTGTCGCCGGTCATGTATCCCAAAACCGTAAATGCGTGGTTCAGCGCCAGTTCCTTCGCTGATCCTGTCGCGCCGTGGAACGGCGGAGGCAATCAGGGCTTCGGAAGCGCCGGACGCGATGCCGTCGTCGGGCCGGGACTGTTTAACTGGAACCTTTCCCTGTTCAAGGTAATCACCATCAAGGAGAGCAAAAGCTTCGAACTGCGCTTTGAATCCTTCAATACCTTCAATCATCCGCAATGGCAGGGCGTAGACATAAACAGCCATGACGCGAATTTTGGTCAGGTGACAAGCGATTACGGTCCGCGCACACTTGAACTGGGCGGTAAGTTCAGCTTCTGATTTGCGTCTCGCCAGGCCGGAAACCGGCGCGGCGTACCAAGTCCGCCGCGCCATTCTACTTCCGCCGGGCCGCTCCCTGGCCTTCCTCTCCCTCCTTGCCGGCGGTTCTCGCCGGGGCGACAATGGGATGGAGCCAGAATGGGAGGAAGCGGCCATAGGATGAACGAAGATGTTTAGCGCCCGCGTCTCTGCGGTCATTCTGCGGCATTTGGCTGCTGTCGCGCTCGCTGTCGTTTGCATCCGCGCGCCCGCCGAGGACAATCTTCGCCAAACGGCTACCGAACTCCAGCAGGAAGGCAGGTTCGCCGATGCCCTGACCGCCTGGCGCGCGGTAGCCGAAAAGAATCCTGCCGACGCCGAAGCTTTCGCCAATCTAGGTGTCCTCGAAGCTCGTCAGGAGCATTACCGGGAGGCGATTGTCTCCTACCGCCGCGCGCTGGCGATCAATCCGGCAATGCCCGGCGTCCGGATGGATCTCGGCCTTTCGCTTTTCAAAGACGGCCAATTTCGCGCTGCCATCCAGACATTCGAACCGCTGCTCAAAGCCCGACCCAAGTCCTCCGCGGAAGCGCTTCGTCTGAAGACGCTGATCGGCCTTGCCCATTACGGAGTAGGCGAGTATGCAGCCGCCATCCCCTATCTGAAGGAAGCCACCTCCGCCGATGCCGGGAATTTGCCTTTTCGTCTAGCACTCGCCCAGAGTTGCCTGTGGTCCAGACAGTACCAGTGCGTTCTCGACGTCTATCATGAAATCGTCGCCTTGAACTCGGACTCCGCCGAAGCGGATATGCTGGCGGGCGAAGCGCTCGATGAAATGAAGGACAAGCAAGGAGCGGTGGAGCAATTTCGGGCGGCCGTCCGAGCCGATCCCAAATTGCCCAATGTGCACTTTGCGCTCGGCTATGTTCTCTGGGAGCTCCTCGAATTGGACCAGGCGGCCGAGGAGTTTCAGGCCGAGCTGGCGAACAACCCGAACCACGCGCAGGCGTTGACCTACCTTGCCGATTCCGAGATCAAGTTGAAGCATCCCGAACGAGCTCAACCGCTTCTTCGAAAAGCGATCGGGATCGACTCGAAGATCGGGCTTGCCCACGTGGACCTCGGCATCCTGTTGAGCGACGCCGGCCGGAGCGATCCTGCGTTGCGCGAGCTGAAGACTGCCGAACGGCTCAACCCGGGCGACCCAGGCGTGCACTACCGGCTCGGACGATTCTACAAATCCATGGGGAAAATCGAGGAAGCCAAGGTCGAATTCGACAAGACGCGCAACCTCGAGAAGGCCGCCGACCAGACGGTCTTTCATCAGCTGCACCCAGACCAGGGGAGCGACAGACAGTCGCAGGTCAATTCCGCGGCACAAAACTGAGTCATCAAGCTGGCCGTCCAGCCGCCCGTCCAAGCCAATGGATGAGTGATTTCGCTCCGGTCAGGGCCATTGTGCAGGTCTCAGCGGGTGGGGCCGAACCTGTAGGTGAAGCTTGCGCTCGCGTAAGAGGGCATGCGCACTCCTACCAATTCTTGGGTCATGGACGGGTAGAAATTCTCGGTGGTCTGGCCCGTGTAGCCGCGGGCGACCAGCAAATTAACGCCTGCCTCGAGGCGGTCATTCAGGAATGGCCGGACGAGAGCCGCGTGGAATTGCTGGACTCGAGTTCCAACACATTGGGCGTTCACATGGCGGGGATCGCATCCGGTACCAAGCGGCGTTCGGCCGACAAAATCGAACTCCCCCTTTGCCTTGAGGCCGAAGGGCAGTTTGTCGATCGTCCCCAGGAGATCGTAGATCGTGCGGGGCGCCTCGGGGGTCGGTTGTCCGTCGTTGAGATCGCGAGCGTCTGCTTTCGAAATGCTCGCCTGAAAGGAGCCCAAGGCGAAACTGCGCCGCACCGCAAGGCTCATGAAGCGGAGCCGGCTCGGTCCCTGGTTGAACTGGAGGCCGGTATCGGGATCGATCTTCGCGAGTTCCGCGCTACTGGCCACCTGACCGAGCGTCAATCGAATGTCGGTCTGGTGAATCAATTTGCTGGCCATGAGCTGATACGAACGCGATTTTGCCACCGGTGTGCCGGACGCCGTGCCCAGTCCGATTCGTGGATCTTCGGTAAAAAACGCCTCGCCGAAGCTGAGCGCGATCAGGGGAGCGAAGTGTGAATCCCCCGGCAGAAAGGCGAGAGTTGCTTTCGGGGAGTTGACTCCGGCCAGTTTGTGAAACGAGTTCTCCGGAGCCAGCAAGTCGCGGTTATCCAGGCTGATCTGGTCCCGCCGCCAACCGAGATAATAACGGAAATGACGGGAAAGGCCGCCCTCGGCGGCGACATAGGGCGTGATCGATCCCAGGGTCACGTTGTTTCTATCGACGGGTACGAACGTCCCATAGTAGCCGGGACGGCTGGGATCAAACAGGCCATATCGGTCGAGCTGGTCGTGCCGCGGCGCCTCGCGTTCATACTCCAGCCCGCCCAAGAGCGAAAAGGAAGCAGAGAACTTCTTTATGTATTCGGCGCTCCCGCCGCCGACGGTGCGAAATTCGCTTTGCCGGATAAGACCTTGTCCAAAGTTGGAAAGCAGAGACAAGTTGTAAGTACGGAAAAAGCCCGACAGTTCAAGCTGCTGGCTGTCACCAAGCTGCCACACATCATTGAGCGCCAGCAAAGCCGTGTGGGTTTCGTCTTTCTGACGCGGGTCGATCGTGTCACCCAGATTGGGAAAGCCGGCGTCGTTCGCACTGCCGGAAATTGGCACCAGACCGGGCACGTAGGATTGACCATAGTAGCCAAAACCGGCCAGCGTCAGGCGATGCGCGCCCAGGTTGAACGCTTTCTCCGCGTTGAACTTGTACTGCTCGCGATGCTCCAGCCGCTTGAGGAAGCCATTGCCGTAGGCAGCTTCGAATGCCAGCCACGATTCCGGCCCGGGACTGAGTCCGGCGCTGAGGTCGATGTCGCGCGCGTCGCCCGTCACGGTCAGGAACGGATCGAGATGAGAGCGCAGCCCGTACGTGGCCGCCAGATTGACGGAATGATTTCCTTCTCTGACGTTGAAGGCCCCGCCGTCGACCTCGACGCTTTCAAGAACCTGGGGAACCAGCAGGTTGGGATCGGCATACCCGTTACCGTGGGCATTGGCCGAAAGATTGTTGGGCACGAGATAACCGCCCACCTCAATGAATTGCGCGATCGGCTCGCCGTGATCGCCGGCAACTCCGGGCGCAAAGTATTGCGGCGCCTTGATTCCACCGGAGGCGGTCTCCGTAGGATATCCGGGTATCAAGACGGGGGCCCCGGGGTGGCCGGGATTGGCATCGAGCGAATTCTCCCGCACAAATGCTTGTTCGGCGGGGTCCGGGGAAAGTACGTCCAGCTCATTGGCCTCGGCCGTCACGGTCGTCGATTCACTCCCGCGGGAAGCTCGGACAAACTGCACGCTCTCGGTGCCGGCCTCGGCATCGGCGAGGACAATGCTGCGTGTGACGGTCTCAAAACCGGGGAACGCGGCCGTCAGGCGATATTCCCCGGGATCGAGATGGGCGAAGAAAAATTGTCCCTGACTATCGGTCGCGGTTTCCCTGGTGGAAGAGTCGGCCGGGCGCAGGAGGCGAACCTCCGCATCGGGCACGACACGCCCGCTCGGATCCGTAAGACTGCCCGACAAGCTGCTGACGGCGAATGCGGGGAGCGCCGCCAGGCTGAGGAGCAGAAGGGCAGCGCTCCTCGACAGGGGCCGCGTACTCGGACCTTTATACCGGATTTGGATCATGGCCTGCCCTTCCGAAATTCAAAGAGATCGATCAAGGTCAATCGCTGATTGCGGTCAAAAGGTTGCGCGAATCGAGGTCGGAGCGGCGCCTGTGCTTCTCTTTCCTGTGGCCGGAGATACGGGCCAGGCTGGCCCGCGACAGGCGAGAACCGCTGGCCATTCAAGTCCGCGGAGCGCTCGAGAAGCAGCAACTGAGCCGGACATTTCATCGCATCCTCGTTGGTTGAAGGAAAAGTCATGGCCGCCTCGCCCGGAGGCGGCCACGAGCATGAGGGTTTATTTCACCGGGCAAATGCCGTTCGGCTGTCCCGAGCAACCGGGCTGGCCGGGGCCGGTATGGCGGCTGTTGCGGCCGCTGTTGGCCGGGCGCACGAACGGAAACGTGGTTCTAAACCCGTCTCCCTTGGTGTTGACTCCGTCTCCGAGAGGCGTGCCAAACTTCGAGGGATCGACCAGGATTCCGGCCACCGCCCGGGATGAGATATCCACCGCGTCATCGATCGGCCGCCGTCCTTGCGGAAATCCCGCCAGATCGCCGGCCAGGAAGCCGAGACGCTTCTGTTTGCCCACCGGAGTCGGTGGAATTCCGGTGTTCAGCCGCAGCAGGTCCGCGATCGGACCGCGATCGCGCGCCGTGCATCCCGGACAGATCGGCGCCATGTACTGGACGAGCGGAAGCAGGTCGGTGCGCGGCGCTGGAGGAATGGGAATGTGCAGGACGGCGGAGAAGACGTGTGCCAAAAGCGGATCGAGGAAGAAGCTGGAGAAGCGGCCGTCCTTGGCAGGGTCGGAGATGCTGAACAGGTCCTTGAACCCGGTCCCAATGATCAGTTCGTTGATCAGAGGGTTGCCCTCCCGGTTCACCTGCTGCCACGAACCTTCTCCCAACTCGCCTCCTCCGAGGCGGCGGACCTGGATCCGCTGACGCTCGGTTGAGCCGTAGGTCCCAAGCACAGCCTCCTTCTCGCCTGCGCCGTGGACCCTGCCGTCCACGGTCAGCATGGTGATGGGAACTTCGAGCGCGATCGAGTTCACGTTGAAACCGGCAACCGCGTCGGGGGCGTAGTTGTGGGTATTGTCCGCATCTACTTTCGGGCTCAGGATTCCACCCGCGTTCATGCGAAAGTTGAAGGAATCAAAAGCGGCTCCGAGGTCGATGTAGAAGGGGTCGTCCACGGTTCCGGCAAATACGCGAACATCGTCCCGCAGCTCGTAGATGCCTTCATTGAACAACCGGTTATAGTTGGGCATAGTAAGCGGTCCCACGTTCGAGGGCACCGCAAACAGGGTTTTTCCATCCGTCAAGTCGGTTTCGACGCCGTCCTTGATCATGGTGACCGTGTAGGTCTGGCGCAAGCTCAGGCCTGCCGCCCCCGGACCATCGAGAGACGTAATCGGGGGGATGCCCGCGATGCCACCGACAAAACCAGTGAACAGCCCGGGTTGGCGGATCTCCGTCCTGAAGCGGAAAACAAACTGGATGTCGGCTTTTCCACTCTGACGGTTGTCCACGTTCATGACGTAGCGGACGTTGGGATCAAACGGGAAGTAATTTGGGCCATTGGTGGGCTCGAGCAAGCCGTCGACGTTGAGAATCATCACCACGTGATCGGGATGGTCGTAGCTTAGGAAGGCATACCAGTCGGTTACGTCGGCCGTGCGGTCGAGCGCGGAGATGGGCGCCTCGCGGTGGCTGGACGCAGACAGACTGGCGGGAACCAGGATCGCGAGCGCCATGACGAAGGCCAGGGGCGAATGCAGTCGTTTCATTGGAGTCTTTCCTTTTGTGAATTGGATTTCTGTGACGGGTGTCCATCGTTGGAGCTGGCCGCCGCGCGGCGCCACGCGGCGGCGTTACGCTGGGTTCGTCTACGAATTGGGATACGGCCGGGACCGGAATTCGGATTGCAGCCCGCGATATTTCCCGCGGTATTTAGGCGAGGAGGGTTTTCTCGAGAGCGCGGAATCCAGATTCTTTTCTGCGCGCATAGGTCGGTTCTGATAGACTCCCAAGGAACTCAGAAAACGATCTCCGGCGTCCGAGCGGACTCGTTTTTCGAGAATGGCGCTTTCATTCAGCTGGACCAATCCGAACCGGGCTTGTCGATCGTAATGAGAAAGGAAGATCATTTGCTTGTCTAGCGCTGCCTCCAACGTGGTCTCGACTGACGCCATGCTGGTGTCGGCGGTACGCTCGGGTGACGAGCAAGCGATGGCGCAGATCTACGAACGCTATTCCGCTATCGTGTACTCGGTAGCGCTGCGCGTTCTGGGCGATACGGCAGCCGCGGAGGATATTTTGCAGGAAGTCTTCATGCAACTCTGGCGCACACCGGGCGGATTCGACTCCAGCCGGGGCAGCCTTCCCGGCTGGCTGGCCGTGATTGCCCGGAACCGTGCCATTGACTCGCTCCGCAAAAGGAGGCCGGAAACCGACATTAACGATGTTGTGGTCTCGATTGAGCCGGACCTTGCGGCCACCGCGGAATGGAACCGCGCGCTCGAGAAGGTACGCGGCGTCCTCGACGGTATGCCATCCCTGCAGCGCTCCGCCCTGGAAATGGCTTTCTTCCAGGGACTTACACATTCTGAGATCGCGGAAAAAACCGGCGAGCCTCTGGGTACCATCAAGACTCGCATTCGCGCAGGGCTCCTGAGCCTGCGTAAGGCCTTTAACACATGAGCGTGCACGAACAATACGCGGAAGACCTCTCCTTATACGCTCTGGGCGCATTAGAGGGAGAGGAGCGACGGGTCGTCGAACAACATCTCGACGGGTGTTCCGGCTGCCGCCAGGAACTCGAGAAATTGCAGGGGGATCTGGCGCTGCTGGCTTTTTCCGCGAGCGGCCCTCGCCCCCCGGCGCGCTCTCGCGAACGCCTGATGGCGGCGATCGCAAAAGAACCCCGCCGGGTAGAGCTTCCGCGCGCTCGCTGGGCCTGGTGGAACGTCCTGGGATGGGCGGCGGCAGTGGCGGCGCTCGCGATGGCTTTCCTCCTCAGACAGCAGAATTCGAATCTCCGGCAGCACGTGGGTGAGCTCGAAACCAGCACGGCAAAGCAGGACCAGCAGCTGGGCGAAGCCAAGCAGCTGGTGTCAGCCTTGACTTCTCCCGAGGCCCTGCACTTTACGCTGGTGGCCGGAAAGGCTCCGCCTCAGCCGCAAGGGAAAGCCATTTACGTCCCGAGCAGCGGCACGCTGGTGTTCCTGGCCAGCAATCTTCCGCACATTCCAGCAGAGAAGGCGTACGAGCTCTGGCTGATTCCAACCACCGGCGCGCCCATTCCGGCGGGTGTGTTTAAACCCGACGCCCGCGGCGCCGCCTCCGTTATCCGTCCGCCGCTGCCAACCGGGGTGGAGGCGAAGGCCTTCGCAATCACCATCGAGCCCGAAGGCGGATCTCCGGGGCCCACTTCAACACCCATCATGGTGGGGACCGGCGGATAGGCACGACTGAGACCGGACTGCAACGCCGTGCAATCGGTGGCCCCGATTGTCGCATGCGGCGGGAGGCTGCGGACACAGTTGAATTCAGCAAGCGTGGAAGTGGGATTGGTGCAGGGCAAGCATCTCACGGTGGATGGCACCTTTGTGGAAGCCAATGTGCTAAGGAGAGCCGGATTCCGCGGGAGCAGTTGGAGAAAGCGGCACAGGTCCATCGTGGAGGAACCGGTGCATGAGCAAGACGGTCTCGACCACCGATCCCGATTTCATCTACGCCACCAAGCGCGGCACACCGGGTCGTTGGGTACAACGACAACTACCTGGTGGACAATGACAGTTGTGTGATTGTGGGAGTGCAAGGCACGGCGGCGCGGATCAGTCAGGAGACGGTGGTTAGCGGAGCGGGAGATCCTTCCCTACATGCGCACTCGCGCTCGCCGTAAGAACAGCCCGTTCTACGGTCCCGAGCAATTTACCTATCAGCCGGAAACGAACAGCTATCGCTGTCCCGCGGGGCAGCAACTGAATAGCCGGTCAATTTGTTCGACGAGAGGATGCATCTTCTGAGTACCAGCGGGATTGTAGCGGATTCTGTACGCAAGCAGGCTTTTGCGCTCAGGCCCCCGATCGCCAGGTCATTTTACGATATGGAGATTTCGGCATCCGTGGCCTCCCAGGCTAGAGAAGGCTTAAGTTCTCGATTCGGGCGAGGAGATCCTCCGGGAATACCCGTTGAGTTGTTGCGCGCAGTTCGTCTAGGGACCACCATCGGGCGGCGAGGATTCCTTCGATTACGTGTGCCTCGTGTACCTCGCTTCCGACCGTAACATCGCTTTCGTCTGCCCGGATGAGAAAGAACTGCTCGGTTTGACGGTACTGGATTCCTCGCGACGTAAACTCATTCAGGCTGCACCATAGCGGCTCCAACGGTGCGGCGTTCAAACCCAGCTCCTCACGGGCCTCGCGAGCAGCTGCCTCCACAAATGATTCCATCTCCTGGGCACCTCCCCCAGGGGTGGCCCACCACTTTCCGTGATCGTCTTCGTACTTTAGAAGGAGGACTCGATGTTGCCGATCTACAACCAGTAGCCTTGAGGCTCGACGGCTTCGTTGCTGCATACCTGATTCTATTTGAAGTAGACAGAACTTTTGACCATGGCTCAGCCTGCGCTATAGGCAACTAGTTCATCGATCCGACGGTATCGGACCGCCGAAAGAATCGGCCCTTCACTCTAGGTCGCGGTAGAAGGCAATTACCGCTTCACGGTATCGAGGCTGTTCTTCCTGTTGAAGCTCACCGGGAAATTTAGCCGGCCTGACGCTATCAGGCGGTGTCACAACTTTGTGCTTTTTTCGTGGCCGGAAATCGAGCTGCCGAATTTGCACATTATTTTTGCGGGTTCTCTTCCGTGTCTCTGTAAATGGCATGCCCTGCGTGCTCGCACGCTTTCATTTGTTCTGGCGAGAGGGCCCTCAAACTTCCGGATAGTCGTTGGCGGCGCGCAGTGAGCTATGGATTTTGCCGCTGCCGGTCGCCTCTATGCCTCAGTCGCTCGAGGGGGGCGGCGGCCCCGTCGTCTCTGGACGTTCTTGGCGCTCGTGGCCGGCTCAGCCGTGCGGGTGACCCCGGCGACGTAGGTTGACAGCACCGAGCGCCAGGTCTCGACCGGATCGCGGTCGGCGTCGAAGGCCCCGCGTAGCTC
>Ga0123355_10002409_pt1 | contig 26438 bp, 22 predicted proteins | sample TergutEmb28metaG_3_FD_89872 | JGI IMG/M metagenome (GOLD analysis project Ga0123355, IMG submission 89872) | Embiratermes neotenicus P1 segment gut microbial communities from Petit-Saut dam, French Guiana - Emb289 P1 | ecosystem: Host-associated > Arthropoda: Insects > Digestive system > Gut ...
AGCGTCCTGTTATCCAGGACAGCCCGCGCTTTCCGGTTCATCGGGATGCTCCTTCCGGGCTGCGATGTGCTGGCGCATCAACGGTAAGCGGTGTATCGCGATCACAGATGAAATACGCCAGAAACCTCGCCGGTTTCGTGGTACTGGCATTAGCCGAAACAAGATGGACCGCGTTGGGCGCCTCGTAGAAGCTCTGACCGGCCTCATAAATCATCTTCGGTTTGCCCTGCACCTCAGTCCGCAGCGATCCTTCGACGACATATCCCATTACCGCGCACGGATGGCGATGCGGCGGAGAAGCTTCTCCCGGGCGGTAACGAATCTCCAGCAAGACTGCCCGCAGATGACCACCATCGAGCGCGGGCAGCGCCTGGGACATCACCGTGCGGGCACGATCTTTGCTTCGGCCTGGAGTATTTGAGGCCTCTGTTTGGCTCCCTGCCAGATGCATTCCCAGCGATCCGCAGCAGGCAACCGCAACGATACCGGTCCACCACTTAGCCCAATTCATCAATCCCTCCACCGGTCTGAGGCTAGAGCAGCAGTGGATCACTCACAAGTTCCATTTTGCGCTATATTGTCTGTACCACTTACCGGCATGGGCAAGCAAACTGCGGTGTTCGAACTCGTTCTCCCGCCTCGCAGCCCGAATCTGCCTGCCTATCGCTGGCTTTATGAATCCTTACGCGCTGAGATTCTGGGCGGGCGCTTGCGGCCAGGGATGCGTTTGGCGTCCACGCGCGACTTGGCGGTCCAGTACGGCTTGGCGCGCGGGACCATAGTCAATGCTTTCGAGCAACTCAAGTCCGAGGGGTACCTCGATGGCAGCGTGGGTTCAGGAACGCATGTCAGCGACGTGCTGCCGGAAAAGTTGCTTCAGGTCGCGTCCAGGCAAACATCAAAGCCCGCGCAGCGAGGAGATCGGAAGGCGGTAGTTTCAGATTACGGCAAAAGAGCAAAACTGTTTAGCGGCTACGGGGACCCGCCGATTCGCGCTTTCCGTGCCAACCTGCCCGCGTTGGACCTTTTTCCCATCACACTGTGGACAAAAATCACGCTGCGTTGCTTGCGACGGATTTCAACCCGTCAGCTGATGGGATGCGACCCCATGGGATACAAGCCTCTTCGTCACGCAATTGCGGAATACTTGAACGTGTCGCGCGGCGTAAGGTGTGTCCCCGAGCAGGTAGCGGTAGTCTCCGGAGTACAGGAAGCACTCGATCTTGCGGCCCGCCTCCTGTTGAGGCCAGGAGATCAAGTCTGCCTTGAGGACCCGGGCTATCCGGGTGCTGCACTGGCCTTTCAGGCATTCGGCGCGAAGATCCTCGCGGTCGGAGTGGACGAGCAGGGCATAGAAATTCCCCCACCGTCTTCGCGGAACGTCCGGCTGATCTATGTCACACCGGGACATCAGTTTCCTCTGGGCACCACCATGAGCCTGGCTCGGCGTCTCAAACTGCTGGTGTGGGCGAAAAAATCACGTGTGATGATCTTTGAGGACGATTACGACAGCGAGTACCGCTATTCGGGACGACCGATTCCGGCTCTTCAAGGCCTCGACAACAGCGAATTGGTTCTCTACGCCGGCAGCTTCAGCAAGGTTTTGTTTCCTGCGCTGCGCTTGGGCTACGTTGTGGTACCCGCAGAATTAGTTCACTACCTTGAAGCAATGCTATCGCTGACCGTCCGGCACGTACCACTGCTGGAGCAGCTCGTCCTCACCGATTTCATCATGCAAGGACATTTTGCGCGTCACGTGCGCCGGATGCGCGAGGTGTACGCTGAGCGTCTCTCCGTGTTGCTGGAAGAAGCGCGCTCAAGTCTCGCCGGTTTACTGGAAATCTCCCGCGTAGAAGCAGGATTGCAGACTGCTGCATGGCTTTGCGGCGGAATTGCTGCCGAATCCGCCGCCACAGCCGCAGCGAAGCGGAATGTGGACGTGACTCCGCTAAATCGCTATAGCCCGGGCAAACTGGCAGAAGAGGGATTACAACTAGGATTTGCTGCCTTGGATGTAAAAGAAATCCGTCGTGGTGTTAGAGAACTTGCGCGAGCATTGGCCACAACGTGAGGTCTCAGGAGATCGATGCTTTCCCTTCTGCGCAGGGTGTCGGCTGATTGGTTGAGTCGCCCGCAAGGAAATCAGTTGCCGATTCTCACCCTGCTGGTTAGAAACTACGCCCCTAGGATGTTGTGTACAATCTGTGCAAACCAAATCCACCGAACTTTGGGACCCCGGAGACCACCGTTTGAACTCTAGCAAATGTGTTCTCTTCTCATCTTTCCTTCTTTTTGCATTTTTCACACTGGCTGCGCTGGGTCAAATCGACGATGCCACCAGAAAGCTTTCTCACGATATTTTCAAACAACTGATCGAAATCAATACCACCGACTCGGTGGGAAATGTCACTACCGCATCCGAAGCCATGGCCCAACGCTTTCGTGATGCCGGCTTTGCTGAATCCGACATGCAGATTCTTGGCCCCAACGATCGCAAAAAAAATCTCGTCGTTCGGCTGCGTGGAACGGGAAAACACAAGCCCCTCCTGCTCATCGGACATCTCGATGTAGTCGAAGCCCACCGCGAGGACTGGACCACCGACCCATTCACCTTTGTCGAAAAGGATGGCTTCTACTACGGCCGCGGCACACAGGACATGAAGAGCGGGGATGCCATGATGGCTACAACCCTCATCCGCTTCAAGAAAGAAGGTTACACGCCCGACCGTGACATTATTCTTGCCCTCACAGCCGACGAGGAAGGCGGCAGCTCGAATGGCGTCGACTGGCTGCTGAACAACCATCGCGACCTGATCGATGCCGAAGTCGTTTTCAATCACGACGGCGGCGGAATTCTGAGCGATCACGGCAAGCCGGTGATGATGACCGTGGATGCGACCGAAAAACTGTATGCCGACTTCCAGGTCTCCGTGACCAATCCCGGAGGACACAGCTCATTGCCCAGGCCCGACAATGCAATTTATTCACTCGCGAATGCGCTTGCACGCTTGGAGCATTACCAGTTTCCTTTTGAACTCAATGAAGTCACGCGTGTCTATTACGAACGGATGGCCAAGGTCGAAACTCCGGAACGGGCCGCAGACATGCGCGCCATATTGAACCATCCGCCGGACCCCGACGCGGTGGTGCGGCTCTCCCGCGACCCTATTGACAACTCGACGATTCATACCACCTGCGTTGCCACGCGCCTCAATGCGGGACATGCCAACAACGCGCTGGCGCAGCGTGCCGAAGCGAATGTGAACTGCCGAATCCTGCCGGGACATTCCGCGGAAGAAGTCAGGCAGAAATTGATTGAGGTGTTTGCTGATCCAAAGATTGCGGTGCAACAGGTCAATAATTCTCACAGGAGCTTCCCGCCTCCGCCCCTGCGTCGCGACGTGTTTGGTCCGTTGGAGAAAATTACCGAAGAAATGTGGCCGGGCACACCGGTCGTCCCGGACATGGCTACCGGTGCGTCAGACGGAGTTTACACAATGGCAGCCGGACTTCCCACCTATGGGATTGCCGGAATCGCGATTGACCGTGATGACATTCGTGCCCACGGGCGCGATGAGAGATTGGGCATCGAATCCTATTACTCGGGCGTCGACTTCTATTATCGATTTCTGAAAGCAGTGACGTCGGAGAACACAAACTGATTCATCGGCCTGGTCGCAGCCCGGCCAACGATGGGATTCCCACCCACACTGTTTCCGGGTACTGACCTCCCTCCCTTTGCGGAGACGTAAACGCTACCTGTTGCTTTCCAACATAAACCGTGTCATACTCCCTGTGGGAAACCAAGAGGGAGCACAAATGAAGCCGAGAGCGGATATCCAGCAAGGCACATTGGCATTGATGGTTCTGAAAACGCTCGATGTTCTTGGTCCACTGCATGGCTATGGCATCGCCCGACGCATCGAACAGATCAGCGGGGACCAGCTGGCTTTGAATCAGGGAACCCTGTATCCGCTGCTGCTCAGGCTGGAGCAAGAAGGCGCGATCGCTTCGGAGTGGAAACCATCAGAAAACAACCGTCGGGCTCGGTTTTACCGACTCACGCGAGCTGGTCGGAAGCAGCTGCAGGCTGAACTTCAGGGATGGCAGCAAACGTCGGACATCATTGCCCGCTTCCTGGCGATCAACGCGGAGACACGGTCATGAAGCGCTTTCTCGCCCGCCTTGGCAATCGCCGGCGAGACGATCAGCGCTGGAGGAGATGGAAGAGCATCTCTCACTTCAGACGGAAGAAAACCTGCGATCCGGGATGACGCCCGCCGAAGCCAGACGCCAGGCCAGACTGAAATTCGGGGCGGTTGAAGCCATTCGCGAACAATACCATGCAGAGAAGAGCCCTTCATCGAAAGCATCGTCCAGGACGTTCGTTATTCCATGCGAGTCGCTCAGGCATTCGCACCTTGTGACCTTCGGTGATCAGCGGAACTCGATGTGCGCTTTCCCCTCCCTGCTAGACTGGCTCCTTGCGGCAGCTGATCATTAATGCGGACGATTTTGGATTTACATCGGGCGTGAATCGAGCCATTGTCGAGGCCCACACTGGCGGAGTGGTGACATCGTCGACGTTGATGGCCAATGGAACGGCTTTCGCTGAGGCCGTTCGACTGGCTCAGGGAGTGCCAGGACTAAGCATCGGTTGTCATGTTGTGCTGATTGACGGCTTGCCGATTCTCGACGCAGAAAAGATTCCGTCTTTGACAGCTTCGCGCCGGTTTCGCGATGGGCTGAAATCCTTTGCGACACGTGCACTCAGCGGCCGGATCGATGCGGACCAAATCTGTGCAGAAGCAACCGCCCAGATCCGCAAAATTCTGGCCGCCGGAGTCGCGGTCTCGCACATTGACACTCATAAGCACACCCATCTATTCCCGCAGATTCTGCGGCCGCTATTGCGGGCGGCACGGGAGTGTGGCGTGCGGGCACTGCGCAATCCCTTCGGCCCGCGATTTCCCCTGAGATCCGGCCGACTCTTGCTGCGGCCGAACCTGTGGACGCGCTATGCGGAGGTACGGATTTTGGGGCGTTTTGCGGGAAAGTTTCGCGAGGCGGTCGACCGGGAAGGATTCACGACTCCCGACGGGACGCTTGGGATCGAAGTAACGGGAACGCTCGATGAAAGCTTGTTTCGTGCGATTGCCCAGAGCATCCCGGAGGGGACGTGGGAGTTCGTTTGTCATCCTGGCTACAACGACAGAGATCTGCAGGCAGCGAAAACGCGGCTGCGCGAGTCGCGGGAGACTGAGTTGCGCGTCCTGACGCTGCCGACGGCACGCGAACTACTGTCGCGAGAGGGCATTAAGCTGGTGTCCTACCGTGACCTGATCAGGCCCGCCATCTCAGCATGAAAGGCCCTGATCCAGTCGAAGTGCCGGTTCCGGGTAGCGCTGAGGCCCCAGGCGTACCCAAGGTACTCTCGTAACCTTTCTATAGAGCTGCAAGTAGTATGATCAATCACCATTCACAGTTTTTCTGCACGGATCGGAGGTTCGTCGGCTATGTTGGCTCCCGGGGGCAGCCCCATGCGCAACCACGGAGTTGAAGGTACGGGTCTGGGGTATGGGGGGCAATAACCCGCCGGTTTTTCAAAACGCGGTGGCCCAGAACGTCAGCGCCACCGGTGCATGTATCCACGGGATAGAGCCCGAGTTAAAAGTGGGCGAGGTGATCGGCGTGCATACGAGGGTAGGAAGGCACGCTGCAGGGTCGTGTGGCGGCCGACGCGGGTGCCCTTAGGAAAACGCAGGTCGGCGTGCAGCTGGTTCAGGACCAGGATTGCCCCTGGGCTAGCGTGCTTCATTCGGATGGCGGAAGAGCGGACGCTGGTGCGCGATAACAATCGCCGTAAGTTTCGGAGACACAAGATCTCATTCCCTCTCGAATTGCGCGACGAGAGGTAAACACCCCGCTGCGGTAAATGCTACCGACATCAGCGGAAACGGCTGTTATGTTGAGGCGGTCATGCCGCTGGGGGTTGGAACCAGCTTGCGAGTCGATCTCTGGATGGGTGAGGAACGTCTTTTGCCAGGTGCAATCGTTCGTACGCGCGACCCCGGCGTCGGGATGGGGATCGAGTTCACCGGTCGGCCCGAAGGTACGAAGAAACGCTTCCAGGCTGATCTGGACAAGCTCGATCCAGGTATCTCGCTTGGCCCCAAAGAGTCCCGCTCCATCGGTTGACCGCGTCCCCTCGTGTAAAATCTGCAACCACCGCCTGTTCCAGCCATCGAATCACAGGAACCGTCGGCGAACGTCCGCATGAAGATTGAACTGCCATGAAAATCGGCATCACCTGTTATCCGACCTATGGCGGAAGCGGTGTCGTGGCGACGGAGCTGGGCCTGGAATTGGCGCAGCGGGACCATGAGATTCACTTCATTACGTATGCCCAGCCGATCCGGCTGCGCGGTACGGGACCGAACATTCACTATCACGAAGTCGAGGTGACGCGGTACCCGCTGTTCGACTACCCCCCTTACGACCTGGCGCTGGCCACGCGCATGGCCGAAGTAGCCCAGCTTTATGATCTCGACCTGTTGCACGTGCACTATGCAATTCCGCACTCGGTGAGCGCGATGCTGGCTCGACAGATGCTGGCCGCTGGACCCCGTGGGCGCAGGTTGCCATTCGTTACGACACTACACGGGACAGACATCACACTGGTTGGACTGGATCGATCGTACTTGCCCATTACCCGCTATTCAATCCAACAGAGCGACGGAGTTACAGCGATTTCCAACTACCTGCGCGACCGCACGCAGCGTGTGTTTGACGTAAAGAACCACATCGAGGTCATTTACAACTCGGTGAACAGCGATGTCTATTCGCGGAACGAAAAGATTGCGGCAGAGTTCCGCGCTGAGTATGCACCGAACAATCAGCGGGTGCTGGTGCATCTTTCGAATTTTCGTCCGGTAAAACGGCTTACCGATGTCATCGAGATTTTCGATCGCGTGCACAAACGCATTCCTTCGCGTCTGCTCTTGATTGGAGACGGGCCGGATCGATCGGTAGCGGAGTGGCTGGCCGTACAAAAAGGCATTCACGACGACGTGCTGTTCCTCGGCAAGCAGGATCAGGTGTACGACAAGCTTTCGATTGCCGATATCATGCTGTTGCCGAGCGAACTGGAATCGTTTGGACTGGCGGCACTGGAGGCCATGGCATGCGAGGTGGTTCCGATCTCGACTCGTGCCGGCGGCGTGCCTGAGGTCATCGACCATGGCGTCAGCGGATACCTGGCTGACGTGGGCGACGTCGATACCATGGCGCGCTACGCCATTGAACTGCTGAGCAACGAGCAGCGGCTGAGGGAGATGGGGAAACGGGCACGAGCGGTGGCGATCGAGCGTTTCGCCTCGACCAGGATCGTGAAGCAATACGAGGACTTTTATCGGCGCGTGCTCGAGCGCTCGCCGTAGAAGCCTTCCGGAACGGAACTGGCCGCTTCGACCAGCGGCAGGCGAATGCGAATCAGCGTTCCCTTTCCTTCGTGACTGTCGATGGTCATTCGGGCGGTATCTCCGTAGAGAACCTGGAGGCGCTCGGAGATGTTCGTCATTCCGATTCCCATGCCCGACCGGCTGCTGCTTTCTTCCAGTTGTGCTCCGCCCATGCCGACGCCATTGTCTTCGACCTCAATGATCAAGCGCGAGTCCGTAACCCGGCTGCGGAGAAAGATGCTGCCACCCTCGATCTTGGGTGAAAGGCCGTGCTTGATGGAGTTCTCAACCAGCGGCTGCAGGAGCATGCTGGGGACCACTACATCAAGCGATGCGGGATCGAGTTCCTTCACCACCCGCAGCTTCTCCCGGCCGAACCGGACGACCTCAATGTCGAGGTAGTTGTCGATGAACTCCAGCTCTTCGCGGAGCGGGGCAAACGCTTCGCTGGTGTTGAGCATGCGGCGAAGAATCGCGGCCAGCTTGAAGATCACGTCGCGAGCCATGTCGGGATCGAAGCGGACCAGAGATGAAATCGAGTTCAGGGTGTTGAACAGGAAGTGCGGGTTGATCTGGTTCTGCAGCGCTTCCATGCGGGCATGCAGAAGCAAGCGCTCCTGTTCCTCGAGTTTGATCTGGATGCGGACGCTGTTGAAGATTTTCAGCTCAATGCCGATCGCGGCAACGCAGGCCGCGTAGATGGCGGCCCAAACCCAATAGTTGTCGGGGCTCTCGAGGCTAAAGATCGCTCTGAGGCCAAAGTGCCGGTACAGTTCCGTTTGCACGAAACGCATGCCGAAGACCGTCAAGGAAAACCAGACCTGCCAGTCGAAAAAGCGAGGGCGCGGAAGGTTGCGCCTGATCAACCGGAAGATGCTCTGATCGACGAACGGCGAGAATGACCAGATGTCGTCTTTATTGACGGCCATGGTGCGCAGTTGGCCCGCGAGAAATCCGGAGAGCACGTCGAGTGGCATGGCGGCCCACTCTCGATGCACCAGGGCGGGCAGGCCAACCAGAACGCCGCCCAGCGATCCCGTCAAGCGGCCTCCGATCACGCCCAGCAAAAGCGCAGTTTCCAAACTCAGGTCGCCGGCGGAGAACTTCTCCTGCAGAATCCGGAACACAACTCCGACCATGATTGGTAGTCCCAACCACAGAGCCAGGTAAATCTTTTGCAGGAATGTGCGCTCTTCTTTGAACACTAACTTCTTGAATTCCGTAGAACGCACGAGCGTGCTCGACACGGCGGCGGCCACGCCCAGCCTGAGAACCAGATTAATTAGGATGAGGCGCGGTTCCATGGGCTCGCCTGAAGGGAGAATGAGCATCCAGTCAATTGGCGTTAACAAAACTTTAACACGCTCGCAGTCACCAGGCTTTCGTTGTCGACGACCGATTCCAGCGGCTGGTGCGCCAGGCAGCGCCGCAGGTTGCTGGAGAACAACCCGTAGCAGCCGATGCCACTCCCTCTCGCAGGGCCTGCAGTAGGTGGAGTAATCAACAGATCGTCGACAGCCCATAACGGAGAGTCCGCGGGCAGCGGTCCGTGTGAAACACATCGAGGGCTGCTCCGGCAATCGAACAGAGGTATTGCCGCTCAATGACCACACCTTGGGGTCCTTCCTTGCCGGGGCAAAGATCATCCCGATGACTGCTCGGCAAGGACCAGCCCGTGGCCTTCGCTGGCATTGGTTTTCGAGCGGCGCCGAACCGGGACTGCAGGAAATGGTGAAGATTACTTCTTGAAGACCCGCGGGAACCTGGAGCGAGCGGGCGGAGTCTGGCATCTATAGAACCAGTCGTTTCGAGGTGAACATGCGTCGGACATGGGTGGCTTTGGCGGTGACGTTTGGAATTGGAAATCCACTGGGCGCGCAGACGGCGCCAGCGCAGCCGCAGACCGCCAGGCAGGCCCTGATCGAAATGTTCATGAGCAAGAATCCGGAGGACTTCTCCAAGCACCTGCCTGACGCTGCGCGGCAGGCGTTAATTCACAAGGGGGAAACGGAGCAGACCTCGCTCGTGCTGCGCATTGGGATGCTCGGCCGCGGGATGGTGGGGCAAAGCCAGCATATGGAGACGTTCGACGTCGGGCCGAATATCCTGGTCAGCGACCAGCCCGATCAGCACGAGCGACTGGAAGTTGCCGTGGAACATGACAGCCTGATGGGGGAGCAGGACGAGATCGAGCTTTCCGTGCACCACTACAAAGACGGAGAGGAGCAGCTGATGCCTGTGGTGCCGCGGCTGATTTTCACGCTATCCGAAGAAAAGGAGATCTGGCGACTCACAGAGGTAACCGTGGCAGCCCATGTGCCTCTCACCGACCCGGATTATCTGAAAGGACTACGCAAGCAACAAAATGAGGCGAATGAAAGCGCGGTGCAGATGCGAATGAATGGGATTATTTCGTCCCAGGCGACCTATGCGGCCGCTCATCCAGAAACGGGGTACACGTGTACGGCAACAAGTCTTACACCCGATGCGGAGCAGAATCCAACCGCCGGTTCCCCCAATGATGCGGCTCAGGGGGGCGAAGATTGGAATGGATATCACTTCACACTCTCAGGGTGCGGGAAAGCTCCCTCCACGAAATACCGGCTTGTCGCAGTACCGATTGATCCGGATTCGGAAGAAAAGACCTTCTGCGCCGACCAGTCAGGAAAACTGAAGTTTGTGATTGGCCCAGTGCCGCAGAACTGTTTCAGCGGCGGGCAGGTCGTCGACCCCACTCCTTCCTATCCGGCCACCACGGAGTAGGATCCGGGCCAGGATTCGAGTCCTATCCGAATGCGAGTTCCTTGGCGCGCTGTGCCGCTTTTACCACCGCTTTGATCAGGGTGACGCGCAACTTCCCTTCCTCGAGTTCCATGATCGCATCGATGGTGCAACCCGCAGGGGTGGTAACGGCGTCTTTCAGCAGCGCTGGGTGATCGCCGGTCTCGAGCACGACTTTCGCTGCCCCAAGCGCCGTCTGCGCGGCCAGTAAGGTTGCGATGTCACGCGGCAGTCCGACCTTTACGCCCGCCTCCGCCAAAGATTCGAGGATAATGTAGATATAGGCAGGACCACTGGCCGAGAGCGCAGTGACTGCATCCATATGCTTCTCGTCGACCACGACGGTGCGTCCGACAACGTTGAAGATGTGGCTGGTCAGGGCAACATCGTCGGGGCTGGCGTGCTTGCCTCTCGAGATCGCCGTCATGCCGGCGCCCAGCAGACAGGGAGTGTTCGGCATGGCGCGGATGACCGGGACATTCGGTGGCAAATTTTTCTCGATCATTGAAGTTGGCACCGAGGCCGCAACCGAGACGATGATCTGCCTGGGGGTGATGTGGCCGCTGATCTCGCGCACCACGTCTTCGACGACCTGCGGCTTCACGCCAATAATGATCACGTCGGCCCCTTTGGCGGCCTCGATGTTGTTGGTCCCGACCTTCACTTTCAGCTTTTCGGCCAAGGCCTTGGCCCGCTCCTGGTGAGCGACGGTCGCGTATGTCGATTTTGGGGAGAGAAGACCATTGTTCAGCAGAGCCTGGAGGATGATGCCCCCCATCTTGCCGGCTCCTAGAAACGCGACTTTTTTCCCTGCCAAATCAATTGCCATGGGGTTCCTCAAACTCAACAATCTCTGGACCAGGACATGCTCTGGACCAGGACATGGGGGGCGCTTCCCGTCCCTAGCGCAGGGCGGAGCTCCTCCGCCGTTCTTCCCAGTTCCACGCTGTGCTTACGATTTCCTCGAGGCCGCGCATCGCTTTCCAGTCGAGCAGCGATTGCGCCTTGGCTGGATTGGCCACGAGCGCCGGAGGGTCTCCCGGCCGCCGGGGTGCGATCTTGTGGGGAACGCTCTTGCCGGTGATCTTCTCGACTGTGGAAATCACTTCCCGCACCGAAGCGCCTTTGCCGGTACCGACATTGACGGCGAAACTCTCCTTGCCCGCTGCCAGATGCTCCAAGGCCTTCACGTGTACGCTGGCCAGGTCGTTCACATGGATGTAGTCCCGAATACAGGTTCCGTCAGGCGTCGGATAATCTGAGCCAAAAACCTCCAGTCCGGGTCCCAGGCCGGCCGCGGCGCGCATCGCCAGAGGAATCAGATGGGTTTCCGGGTCGTGGAGTTCTCCAATTTGGCCGCTCTCATCTGCGCCGGCGGCATTGAAATAGCGCAGGCTGGCGTAGCGAAATCCATAGGCGCGGTCATACGCTTCGAGGGCTTGCTCGAAAAACAACTTGCTCACGCCATAGGGGTTCACCGGCTGGCGTGGAATGTTTTCTTCTATGGGAACTTTGGCCGGTTCGCCGTAAACCGCGCAGCTCGAAGAGAAAATGATCTTCTTCACGCCCGCATCGAGAGCCGTGTTCAGCAGCGAGAGCCCGCCTTCAACGTTGTTGCGGAAATATTTCCGTGGGTTTGCTACAGACTGCCCAACGTAGGCGTGAGCGGCGAAGTGCATGATGGCCTGGGCGCGCGGCAGCACGCGCCCCAGCGCGGTGGCGTCCAGCACATCACCCTTGACCAGCTCGAAGCCTGCCGCCAAAGCTTCGTAACCCGTACTGAGATTGTCAAAGATGACAACTCCGTGGCCGGCGCGTTGAAGTGCCCGCGCAGCATGACTACCGATGTATCCAGCACCACCAATCACGAGCACAACCACTGTGTGATTCCTTTCTGATCGAAGGCCCGGTTCAATCCCGGGCGAAACATCACATTGTACACAGGGGAAATCCCCAACGCCGTGAACCTGACCCCGGCTGGTTGCCACATTTCGGCCGGTTAGCTGCTAGGATGAGAGCGACCGCGAACATCCGGGCCATTTCATTTTCGAGTTCTTTTTGGGGAAAACTATGACTGAAGATCTTGCCGACCAGAAATGCGTTCCGTGCAAGGGCGGCGTTCCGCCGCTCAAGGGCGAGGAACTTCGGGAATTGCACCGACTGGTTCCCGAATGGATCGTCACCAAAGAGCACCACATCCACCGCGAGTACCGCTTCCCCGACTTCAAGCAGGCACTGGACTTTGTGAACCGCGTGGGGGCGGTTGCTGAGGAGGAGGGACATCATCCCGACATTCTCCTCGGCTGGGGCAAGGCCGAGATCACCCTGTGGACGCATAAGATCGATGGCTTGACCCTGAGCGATTTCATCATGGCAGCCAAGATTGACCGCGCGCACCAGGGCCAGCCACAGGTGTGAGCGAGCTCGACACACCTGAGGGGTTGTGCTGTCCCCCGCTCGACCTCGTAGTTCGCAGCCGGACCATGGTCTCCGTGCGTCAGCGGTTGACAATCGGTGTACACCCAAACGCAAGTTCGAGAAGACTGCCGGGGACGACTTGAAGGTCCAATGACGGCGGAGGTCAGAAAAAGAAGTAGGAAGGGACGCCGACGCAGCAGTCTGGGTGAGCATTCCTGACGCGGCAAACTAAGAAACTGTCGTGGACGATCGGTTGGCAAGGAGCGCCCAAGCCAGCACACCTGCCGGCAGGAGCATGAAGAACCCGGTGCCGCTCGCTATGACGTGGGCGGAGATACCAACATCCAGGAAGCGGCCGCAGAGATAGGCAGTGGTGGCAAACGTAAGGCTGGCCAGTCCGAGGTCCGCCGAGAACACACGTCCACGAAAGCGGTCTTCGCTGTGAATTTGAAGCAGTGTCGTGGAGAAAACCCAGACGGTCGAGCCGCCGGCGTGGGCCAGCATCGCGCAGGCGGCGGCCGTCCACAGGTTACGGCTGAACCCCAGAAGGCCGTAGCCGAGCGCAATGGTCAGATAACTCACCAAAATGCCGAAGCGGAGGCGATGATCGTTTTGACCAGCCCAGCGCGCGGAGATGAGTGGACCGACAAGAGCTCCTATCCCGCGTCCTCCCAGAAGAATGCTCATGCCAAGCATGGCGCCGCCCGCAGCATCGACCCCGTGCCCTCGCACCGCAAATTCGCGGACTCCCATCACGGTAAAGATCACCCAACTTGGGCCAACCATGAGTTCTCCCGCCTTGGCGAAGACGGCCGGAACCAGTGCCGGATGATTGCGAATGTACGCTATGCCCTCGACCACAGGAGAAAAGTCGACCAGATCGCGGACGCGGAGAGGCGGGGCGGTTTCTGCATGGGGTTCGCGAAACTGCATACCGCTGATCAGATAGGCCGACACCAGAAACGAGAGCGCATTGGTAAGGAAGGTGGCATCGCGGCCGAACAACGCCGCAACCACGCCCCCGGCAGCAGCGCCAATCACCAGGTTGACCGACCAGGTCGCTGAGGAAAGGGTGTTGGCGACGAGCACCTCGTTCGCGGCAGCGATGTTGGGGATGACTGCATTGCGCGCCGGCTCAAAGAACGAAACCATGACGGTTTCCGCCAACAGCAACGGGTAGACCAGCCAGACCATGGAACGCGAGCGCACCAACAACATCGCCAGCACCACCACGAAGCGGACCAGGTCGGCGGCGATCATCACGTGCTTCCGCCTCAGGCGATCGTTCACGACTCCGGCGGTTGGGCCCATGAGCGTCTGCGGAAGCACCTGCAGGACCAGGGCCAGCGCGACCGAGCTTGGGCGTCCGGTCAATTGCAGCAGCAGCGTGTAGAGCGAAAGCGTGTAAAACCAGTCGCCGATCTCGCTGACGATCTGCGCGAGCCACAGCCGCCGGAGGTTGGCGTTGCCCCGGATCAGCCGTCGATAGGAGGCCAGCGTGATGGACGAGGCGCCGTGCTCGGGCTCGGGTTCCATGCGAGTGCCTAGGGTAACTTCCCGGATGATGCAAGGCAACGCGGGTGGCCGTTGCCCCGGCGTGGACCGTGGCCGGCACCTCCGCGTACGATCGCCGGCGCGGGCCGCCGGCGTTATGGTTTGAGTTTCAGCTTCAGATCTGCCGCGATTTGCTTGCCGTGGAAGCGGCCGTTTTCGATGAAGATTTCATTGGTGCGCGATCCGGCAACGATCACGCCTCCGACGTAGATGCCCCGGACATTGCTTTCGAGTGAGACCGGATCGCAGACCGGGCGGTGCTGCTGTTCCGACAACTCGATTCCCATGCTGCGCAGGAAATCGTAGTCGGGGTGATAACCGATCAGGGCGAGCACGAAATCATTCTTCAGCCGCATGGGGCCGCGTGGTGTGACGATGACCACGTGATCGATTCCAATCTCCTGCACGGAACTGTTGAAGTAAGCCTCGATTTCTCCCGCCTTGATGCGGTTTTCCAGGTCGGGTTTGATCCAGTACTTGACGTGGTGATGAACCTGCGACTCACGATGCACGAGCGTCACGTGGGCGCCATGGCGCCAAAGGTCGAGCGCAGCGATCGCTGCCGAGTTCTTGCCTCCGATCACGAGCACGTCGGCGTCATAGTAGGGATGCGGCTCACCGTAGTAATGCGAGACCTTGGGGAGATCCTCTCCCGGAATGTTCAACTGGTTGGCCAGATCGTAGTAACCGGTGGAAACGATCACTTTTCTTGCGCGGTAGTCGTGCGGGCGTCCGGCGCGGTCGGTGGCGGTAATGCTAAAGTCGCCGTCCTCACCCATGACCGTCTTGACCCACTCGTATTGCCGGACGTCGAGCTCATAGTGCTCGGCCACTTTGCGGTAATACTCGAGGGCTTCCTCGCGGGTCGGTTTCTGCTGTGCGGTGGTGAAGGGGATGTCGCCGATCTCGAGCAGTTCCGGCGTCGTGAAGAACACCATATTTGCCGGATAGTGGAACAGCGAGTTCACCAGGCATCCTTTGTCGAGCACAATGACTTTGAGCCCGATTTTCAGCGCCTCGATGGCACAGGCAAGCCCGGTCGGCCCGGCTCCGATCACCAGAACGTCGGTGCGCATCTCGGACTGAGGCTTGGGTTTCGCCTTGGGCAGCGTGTCCAGTTCTACGGCAGCGAGGAATTCAGGCATGGAATAGGAACAGAGTCACGCGAGGCTTTGGAAGATCGTGCGCAACCCGGAAACCAGTGATTCTAGCATGCGCGCGAAATCCCATTTCTCGTCCGGCAGGCGGACAAACGGGTTCACGTTTCGGGCGGTATAATCTGCGGTTGCCTTCCTATCTGCGCGCGATTCAGGAGCACCTCATGTCTACTCTTGCTGAACATACTTCCGCGGAAGCCGCCACGAAGACTCGCATCGAATCCGACAGCATGGGAAGGATCGAAGTCCCCGCAAACGTTTATTGGGGAGCGCAGACCCAGCGCTCCCTGCTTCATTTCAACATCGGCCGCGACATCATGCCGCCGGAGCTGATCCGGGCATTGGGCATGCTTAAGAAAGCATGCGCCCTGGTGAATCAGGACCTCGGCAAGCTGCCTTCTGATAAAGCGAAGCTGATTGTCGAAGCCGCCGACGAAGTGATCTCCGGAAAGCTGAACGATCAGTTCCCGCTGCGCATCTGGCAGACGGGCAGCGGCACCCAGACCAACATGAACGTGAACGAAGTCATCTCGAACCGGGCGATCGAGATGGCTGGAGGCGAGATGGGATCGAAGAAGCCCATCCATCCCAACGATCACGTGAACATGTCGCAGTCGTCCAACGACACGTTCCCGGCGGCCATGCACATTGCGGCGGCGGATCGAGTGAAGAATGCTCTGATTCCCGCAGTCAGGGCGGTTCATGACGCCATCCGGGCGAAGGCGAAAGAGTTCGAGCACATCGTCAAGATCGGGCGCACGCACTTGCAGGACGCCGTGCCTCTCACTGTCGGGCAGGAATTCGGCGGTTGGGCGAGTCTGCTTGAAAGCGACATCCATCGTCTCGAGCAGGTTCTCGACGGACTCTACGATCTGGCGATTGGTGGCACTGCCGTCGGCACGGGATTGAACACCCATCCCGAGTTTGCCGAGCGCGCCGCCAGGAAGATCGCCGAGCTGACGGGACTTCCGTTCCGCTCGCACGGCAACAAATTCGCAGCCCTTTCCGCGCACGACGAGATCGTCTTTGCGCAGGGCGCAATGGAGACGCTGGCGGCGTCGTTTATGAAGATTTCGAATGACATTCGCTGGCTGGCTTCGGGCCCGCGCTGCGGCCTGGCAGAGCTGACGATTCCCGAGAACGAGCCGGGGTCGTCGATCATGCCGGGCAAGGTCAACCCGACCCAGTGCGAAGCGATGACGATGGTTTGCGTGCAAGTTCACGGAGCGACGGCAGCGGTGGGATTCGCCGGTTCGCAGGGCAATTTCGAACTCAACGTCTTCAAGCCGGTGATTATTTACAACTTCCTCCATTCCGTCACCCTCATCACCGATGCCTGCCACGGCTACGTGGAGTACATGATCAAGGGCATCGAGGTCGATCGGGCGAAAGAAGAGTTTTATGTGAAGAACTCGCTGATGCTGGTTACTGCGCTGGCGCCGAAAGTCGGATACGACAAAGCCGCGCAGATCGCGCACACGGCCCACGTTGAGCATTCAAGCCTGCGCGAGGCGGCGCTGAAGCTGGGGTACCTGACCGGCGAGGAATTCGATAGGCTGGTGCGGCCGGAGAAGATGACCCACCCATAAGCGATGGGATCGCGTCTATTGCCGCTGGTTCGCGAGTTGGTTTATCTCCTCGACTGCGGCGGGGCGACGAATCTTCGTCGCCGGACTGGTCGTAATGACGACGACGCTCACCAGCACACACAGCGCGCCCACGACGGTGCGGGGACCGATGGCTTCCCCGCCGAGCAAGTAGCCCACCACCACAGCGACGATGGGGTTTACGTACGCATACGTGCCCACCTTGGTCGGCGATTCGTGATGGATCAGCCAGACGTAGGCGGTGTAGGCAATGATCGAGCCTGCGACAGTCAGGTAGGCCAGTGCGAGCCATGCTTTGTCCGAGACAACTTGCACGTGGAATCCATGAAACTCTCCGAGCAAGCCTGCGGTGATGGTGAGCAACACGCCCCCGGCCAGCATCTGCGCGCCGGAACTCATCGCTTTGGCGGCCGGCAGTGGCATCTTCCGGGTGAGCGCTGAGGCAACGGACCAACTGATAGAGGCCACGATCAGCGCGCACGCACCGACCGGGTCAATGGGAGCATCCCCAAAACTCACCGTCCGGCTCACCAAAACTGCCACTCCGGCGACACCGACAAGCAGCGCAACTGCCAGCCGGGCCGTGAGCCGCTGGGTTTTCATGATTATGATCTCTGAGATCGCCATGAACACCGGGATAATAGCCATCACGACCGCAGCGACTCCCGACGGAACGCGGCGTTCAGCCCAGAACAGCAGTCCGTAGTCGAGAACGAAGATCAAAACGGCAAGCAGGGTCGCGGCACCCCACTCCTGTCTGGATGGCGCAGGCGTTCCCCTGAGACGCATCCACCCGTAGAGTGCGGCTCCCGCCAACAGGAATCGCATTCCGGCCAGCAGAAGCGGGGGAACTTCACGCACACCAACGCGGATCGCCAGGAACGTGGATCCCCAGACAAAATAGATGGTCGCGAAGGCAAGCATGACCTTCCAGGTCGCGGGACGAGAGATGGGTTCAGCGTTCATATCCGGCTCGAGATCAGCATTCCCGATCTCGAGCCTGATTAGATCACCGAGAACCGCAAGCGACGCCGCTTTCGCACATAAAAAGAATTTATGAGGTTATAAAGAGCAGGCGGTTGACGCCACAACCTGCGCGAGGAATCCTTGGCGGTTTGATGGTGGATGTTGTTTCCTGATCTGGAATGGCTGGCCAGCGCACTGCCTTGCTCGTGTCCATGACCCAGGAGTCGCTAAAGCGATCCAGGTGGTCGGGCGGCTTCGGGCTCTGGGCAGTCTGATCAAATGATGAAGACCCCCGTCTCCCGCCCTCAGAAGGCCCAGCGCAGCAGCGCCGCTCCGATGGTAAATCCGGCTCCCACCGAAGCCATTAGCACCAGACTCCCTTTCTTCAGCTTGCCTTCTTCCATCGCGGTATTCATCGCCAGCGGGATCGTTCCGGCGGTCGTGTTGCCGAAGCGGTCGATGTTAACGACCACACTTCCCTCCCTAAGGCCCAGGCGATCCGCGGTCGCGTTAATAATGCGCAGGTTTGCTTGATGCGGAATGAAGACGTCGATATCTGCGCCCTTCAATCCGTTGCGCTCCAGAAGCTTCTGGCAGAGTTCGGTCTGCTTGCGCACGGCAAATTTGAATACCTGCTGGCCATCCTGATGAACATAGTGCATTCTTTTCGCGACCGTCTCTTTGCTCGCGGGATTCAAGCTGCCCCCGCCGGGCATGTAGAGGTAATGACCTCCGGATCCGTCGACCTCGTGGATGAAGTCGATGAGACCTTCGGAGTCGTTCCTGGCGGGCTCGAGGATGACCGCACCCGCGCCGTCTCCGAAGAGAATGCAGGTAGCGCGATCGGTGTAATCGATGATGGAAGACATGACATCGGAGCCGATCGCTAGCACGCGCTTGTGCGCGCCGCTCGCGATGAACTGCGCTCCGACCTGCACCGAATAAAGAAATGCCGAGCAAGCGGCTGAGAGATCGAATCCCCAGGCACCTTTTGCGCCCAGCTTGTTTTGCACGATGCAGGCAGTCGATGGAAAGAGCATGTCGGGAGTCACGGTGCCAACGATGATGGCTTCGATGTCGCTCGGCTCGAGTCCACGCTGCGCAAGGGCTTTGCGGGACGCTTCCACTGCCAGATCGCTGGCGGGAACGCCCTTCTCGACGATGTGACGCTCCCGAATGCCGACCCGGGTCATGATCCATTCGTTGTTGGTGTCGACCATACGCTCAAGATCGGCATTTGTAAGAAGACGCGGCGGCACGTACGTGCCCAGAGCGCTGATTTTGGCGCGGATCGGTTTCTTCAATCAGAACCCCTCTGGATGAATCACCAATTGTGAAGGATTGAGGGCAGAAAGTCTAACGACAGGCCTCGGCCGTCAAGCTTCGGTCGTCGGGCTCCTGACAGTTGAATCGAGCCCTGGTGCGAGCGGAGGTCGCCATTCGAGAGGCCAATTGGGCGGGGTCATCCGGTCTGGGGGAATGCAGCTAAGGTGCGGAGAGCCGCCTCTAAAAGGCCCAGCGCAACAGCGTTGCCCCGGATGTAAAGCCCGCACCTACGGCCGCAATCAACACCAAGTCGCCCTTCTTCAGCTTGCCTTCTTCGACCGCCGTTTGCATCGCGATGGGGATCGTGCCGGCTGTCGTATTGCCGAAGCGGTCGATGTTGATAATCACCTTATCCATCGGCATTCGCAGTCGATCTGCTGTGGCTGTGATGATCCGGCGATTTGCCTGGTGGGCAATGAAGCAATCAACATCCCGCCCCGTCAGTTTGTTCTTCTCGAGGACGCGCTCGGTCATCTCCGCCATCTTCTTCACGGCATACTTGAAGACACTCTTGCCATCCTGATGGATGTAGTGCATTTTCTTGTCGACTGTCTCATGTGTAGCCGGATTCAGGCTTCCCCCGCCGGGCATGCAAAGATAGGGCCCGCCCAGACCTTCAATCTGGGCTACGTGATCGATGACACCCAGGCTGTCTTCGGAGGGCTCGAGTAAGACTGCTCCCGCGCCGTCACCGAAGATGATGCATACGGCACGGTCGGTATAGTCGGTCATCGAGGAGTTCTTGTCGGATCCGATGACCAGTACCTTCTTGTATTGACCCGACTCCACGAATTTCACACCGGTATTGAGGGCATAGAGAAATCCGGAGCAACCGGCGGAGACATCAAATCCCCAGGTATTCTCGATACCGAGCTTGTGCTGGACCAGGCACGCCGTAGACGGATACATCATGTCAGGCGTGACCGTGCCTACCACGATCAGGTCCACTTCCTGCAGATCGAAAGGATAAGTTTCCAGCATTTGTCGCACGGCACACACGGCCAGATCGCTCGCGGCGATTCCCTTCTCGGCGATATGGCGCTCGCGGATGCCCACACGTTCGAGAATCCATTCGCTGGTAGTGTCGACCATTTTTTCCAGGTCGGTGTTGCTGAGCACGCGCGGAGGCACATAGGTGCCAAGCGCGCTGATTTTGGCGCAGATGGGTCTGGTCAACGAGGGCTCCTGAAAAGACAGGAAACCCAGTATTTTGATGGATCAGAGGCAGAAAGTCTAACGGGAACCGACGATCCCTCGGCCCGCCACGTTTCGGCGGGCCCGACTGCGGTTTCGAGCCCGCTGTGGCCGCATCATGCCGCAGTACGTTCCTTCTCGTGATCAATCCAGTCGCGAATAAAGTTCGGACAAGAGACAATTCCAAACTGCCGGTTTTCGCCATCCATCAAATAAAAAAGCGCGGCGCGGTCGAGCTCTTCGAGCTGCGAAAGACTTAACAACGGCCACAAGCTGCAATCGGCAGCGGATTGCACCAGTTGATCTAAATAGGCCAGATGTCCATGAAATAACTTTCCAGATACTCGAATCGTGATATGGGCAGCGACTTGAGGGGAATTACCGCGAATATTCATGTCTCTCCTGGGCGGCCCGGTCAACTGCGCACCGCGCCTGCTTCCTAATAGATGTCGCGGGAAAGCATTTCCTGCGAAAAAAGTCGTAAAGGGACAGTAAATTTTCGTAATCAGAGGTTTAGGGCCGTGCGTGGGGTTGGCTGTGGAAAAGATGAAAGTCAGGTACCGGCGACTCACTGCACACGCAAGAGCCCGTTACCGTTGCTTCCTTCCGGACCTGGCGGGGTTGGCAGGAGTACGTCGCGTGAGACCGATACCTGACCTAACCCATTCTAGCAAAGCAAAAGCCTCGCCCCATGGAGGGACGGAGGAATTCGTCTGTCAACTCTGAGCGAATGCGCAGGAAGCCGTGCGCACCTGTCTACTTCAACAGCGGCTGACGCTCCCGCAAGGCCCGTTCGAGAAAGGGTTCCACATCCTAAGGGGAGTTCGATCAGCCAATCATGCATATCGAAAGAGGGCTTTGAAACCATAGTCCATGTGCTGCTGCAGGTGACAATGGAACAACGCAAGACCGGGTTGATCGGCAGTGAAATCGACGATCGCCCGGCCGTAGTAAGGAACGACGACCGTGTCCTTGATCACGCCCGCAGTCTTTTTGCCGTTGATTTCGACCAGTTCCCAGAGATGGCGGTGCAGGTGCATCGGATGCGCGTCGTCGGTACGATTTCTCATGACCAGCCGATAGCGCGTGCTTGCCTGCAGCACAAATTCCCGGTCATGAGGATAGGGCTTGCCGTTCACGAGCCACAAATTGAACTTTCCTGCTCCGCTCGGAACTTTCTCGAAGACCAATTCGATGGTTTGCTCGGGGACAGGTGAGCTCGAGTTGACAGGGCCAAAAATGGTGTAATCCCACGGCGTCCTGGGCGGATCGATCCACTGGGGCTGGCGATGCTGATCGGCATATTCCAACACCACACCCAGGCCCGATTCGCGGACCACTTTCTCGGTTGACCCGAGGATCCAGATGCCGGGATTATTCATCTCGATTTCTGCATCAATGCGCTCGCCCGCGCCGATGAAGATGGAATCAAGCATTTGGGCAGAAGGAGCGGGATTTCCATCGAGCGCGATCACTTTCATTTTGTGGCCGGCGAGCGCAATGCGGCGATTCTCGATTGCGCTGGCGTTGAGAAAATGAATGAGCAGCCGCTGGCCCTGGCGGACACGGATGGGATCGCCGGAACCGAGCGCCTTGTCGTTGATGGAGTAGGTCGTGGAGCCGACTTCAAGCCCATCCGGATCGGTGCTCAGCGTGGCCGGCTTTTCCGGTGAAGGGCCACCGTGTGTATCATCATCTTCGTCGTCCATGGCGGCGGTAAAGAAAGGCTCCCAGTCACGGAGCGCCAGGAACAGCTCCTGATCGTATCGCCCTGGGTCACGACCACCGTCCACGTAGACGAAGCCAAACTGGCCGGTGTATGCGCCCTTGTGTAAATCGCCCATCGCCATTGCGTGGGAGTGGTACCAGCGGGTTCCAGCGGGGCCGGGCGTGAAGGAGAAGCGGCGCTTCTGGCGGGGTAGCACGAGGGGGGAGCCTTCCTCCTCAGTGCCGTCGACTTCGGAAGGAATGAGCAGGCCGTGCCAGTGCACTAATTCGGGAGTGTCGGTGTCGTTGATGATTTCCACGGTGATGGCTTTGCCTTCGCGCATGCGCAGCACCGGCCCGGGAGCGGTGCCGTTATAACCAACGGTCGAGACGATATGCGACCGGTCAAGTTCGACTGTAACCGGGGCAATGCGCAGAGTGTAGTCTGCCTTATTGTCGGGGACCTGGCTGGCTGGGGACATGGTTGTGGCAGACGGCTTCATCCAGCGCGACGCGCCCGCCTCGACGAGCGCCATGCCGCCGAGTTTTAGGAGACTGCGCCGGTTCACAACTTTGCTCCTAGGAGCGTTGTAATGTCTGATCGTCTCATGCGGAAAGCGGCTCGGACAAGCAATCGCGGCCTCCCCACGATCAGCAACCAACGGAGAAATTCGTCCGTCTAATGGATAAACGTCTCTTGCTCTCACGAGATGAGCCTCGACGGAGGTCGTACATGCGGATTTCGCGCCTGGCCATTACAGCTGTCGCGGCCGCGACCTGCTCCGGAGCCATCTGGGCGCTACAGCAGACGGCGGACTTTGGCTTTGGCAACGACGACTCGCCGACCAACGTCAAGGCGGAGTTTTACTGGTCACGCCTGGCATACTCCTCGCGTCTTTCTTACGCCTCCAACCCGCAGGGCTACGGGGGCTACGGAGGTCGCTGGTTCAATTCCTGGTCGCGCGATTATCCCAAGGCAGATCGCCAATTTCTGATTGCCATGCACCGCTTGACCCGCATAGACGGGCGTCCTACGGAGCAGGTGGTGAGGCTCGACTCCGACGATATCTTCAACTATCCCTGGATTTACGCGGTCCAGGTGCAGAACTGGGCATTCACCGACGCCGAAGCCAACCGGCTGCGCGAGTACTTGCTGAAAGGTGGCTTTCTTATGGTCGATGATTTTCATGGCACCGAAGACTGGGAAAATTTCATGAACGGCATGCGACAGGTGCTCCCCGATCGGCCGGTCGAGGACCTCGAGAGCGGCGACGAAATCTTCCACACTCTTTATGACATCGACGACAAGATGCAGATCCCCGGCGAGCAATTTGTGTGGACACGCAGAACCTATGAAAAGGATGGATATCAGCCCAAATGGCGCGCGATTCGTGACGACAAGGGGCGTGTTGTCGTTGCCATCTGCCATAACATGCACCTGGGCGATGCCTGGGAGTGGGCCGACGACCCGAACTACCCGGAGACTTTCGCGTCCATGGCCTTCCGGGTAGGACTGGATTACATCATTTATGGCATGACCCATTGAGCGCTTGGCTGCGAAGAGAAGACAATGGGACTCGAAGAGGCTTTGGCAGAACTGGAAACGCGGATGTTTCAGTTCCTATTCAAATACCCACTCCCGGTATTCACGAAAGGCCGGCTCGTACTGCTCAGTGCGTGGCCCGGGTGGTTGCTGCCTGTGTTGATTGTGGCAGCTGCCGCAGGGCTGGCGCTGCTTATCCGTTGGCGTCTCCGTCATTCTGAAGCCAAGCTCGGTGGCCTGCGGGTGGTTGCGATATGGGCCACGCAATCGGCGCTTTTGGCGCTCTTGCTGCTGTTGTTGTGGCAGCCGGCGGTGATCGTGAGTGAACTCGGCTCGCATCAGAACATCATTGCCGTTGTGGTGGACGACTCGCGCAGCATGGGTATTGCCGACAGTGACGGGAAAACCCGAGAAGCGGCGGCCCTAGCTGCACTGGATGGAGGGGTTTTGACTGGACTGCGACAACGCTTCCAGACCCGCGTCTACCGCCTGGGACGTGAAATCACGCCTGTCGATTCGCCCGAGGATATCCGCCCCGGGGACGTCGCTACTCACATTGACCAGGGTTTGGAGCAGCTCGCCAGGGAAACCGAAGACCTGCCTGTCGGCGCCATCCTGCTGTTAAGCGACGGAAGCCAGAACTCGGCAGGACTTGGCGGTTCCGAGATTGGCGCAGGCGCATTTGAAACCCTTAAGCAGCGCCGACTGCCTGTGCATACGGTGGGCTTCGGGATGCCTGGGCATGCGCACGACGTCGAGATAGAAGATGTGAGCCTGCCGGCGAGCGCCGTCGAGAATGCGCGCATCGCTGCCACCGTCACTTTGGTGGAGCACGGTTATGCGGGACAGAAAACGATGCTGGTAGTGCGCGATGGCGACAAGGCCATTGCGCAGCGCGATATCACGTTGGCGCCCGACGGCAGGCTCGAAAGCGAGCCGCTGTTTTTCCCCGCCGGCAGCGCGGGCGCGAAAAGCCTCACCTTTGCCGTGGAGCCGCTCCCCGGCGAAGAATCCCTCACCAACAATGCCATCACGCGATCCTTTCTGGTGAGTGCCGCGAAGCGGCGCATCCTGTACGTCGAGGGCGAGCCGCGCTGGGAATATAAATTCATCCGGCGCGCGGAAGACAACGATTCCACAATCGAGATCGTCTCGATGCTGCGAACCAGCGAGAACAAGATCTATCGCCAGGGCATCAGCAACCCTGCTGAGTTGGCGCAAGGCTTTCCGGCGCGGGCTGAAGATCTCTTCAGCTACGCCGGCATCATCATCGGCTCGGTCGCAGCTGATTACTTCACGCCTCTGGAGCAGGAACTGCTGCGAGAGTATGTCGACCGTCGCGGTGGCGGTATCCTGTTTCTAGGTGGAAGATCTGCCCTGAGCGACGGCGGATGGGGCGCGTCCAGCCTGAACGTGTTGCTGCCAACCTTCCTGCCCTCGGGCAATCACAACTTCCGCCGCAATCCGGCCACGGTAGAGCTAACCGCGGCTGGCATCGATTCGCCCGTCACGCGGCTCCTCGACGACCCCCAGAAAAACGCGGATCGATGGAAGAGGCTGGCTTATCTTGCCGACTACGAAGACCCCGGTTCGCCCAAGCCTGGGGCAACTGCGTTGCTCGATCTTCATGCCGGCCATCGTACCCTGCCGCTTCTCATCACCGAGAGCTACGGCAGCGGCCGCACCGCCATCCTCGCCACCGGCGGTACCTGGCGCTGGCAGATGAGCGAAGCCCTGGGTGACCCCGCGCACGATCTTTTCTGGCAGCAGCTGTTGCGCTGGCTGGTGGCCGAGTCGCCGGGCCCGGTTTCCGCTTCCCTTCCCGCACGCCTTCTCATGGACGACGGGGACGTCGAACTGACGGCGCAGGTGCGCGACAGGAGCTTCCAGCCGGCCACGGACGCGCATGTTTCGGTTCACATCCTCGGTCCTGAGGGGGTGGATACTCTCGTCGGACTGAGGCCCTCGGAAACCACGCCGGGACAATACCAGGCGGAGTGGACCGCGGAAAAACCAGGCGCCTATCTCGCCGAAGTGTCAGCAGAAACCGCAGACAGCCAGCCTCAGGACTTGGGCCGCGACCTGGTTACCTTTCAACGCGAGAATGGAGTCGCGGAAAACTTCCACACCGAACAGAACCGTCATCTCCTCGAACAACTGGCAGCGGAGACCGGCGGACGCTATTGGAGCCCCTCCGAGCTGAAGAATCTGCCTCGCGACATCTCTTACTCGGAAGCCGGCATCTCGGTCCGCAACATTAAAGAGTTGTGGAACATGCCCATAATTTTCCTGTTTCTGCTGGGCTTGCCCACCGCAGAGTGGCTGCTGCGCCGCAAATGGGGTGTAGTATGAAGCGCGCCCTGCTGCTCGGGTCGATCTGTCTGCTTGCCCTCGAGGCCCACGCTGGGAGCTTCTATGTCATAGTTGCCGGACTGGGCGGAGAGCCCGACTACCAGCAGCGTTTCACCACCGCCGCAAACGACCTCGACCGTATCTTCAAATCCGCCGGCGCCAGCGCGCGTGTCTACACCCTGGTGGGCGCGCAGGCCACGGCGACGCGGTTCCGGGATACGATGAACACAGTTGGGCACGAGGCCAGGGCGGATGATGATTTCACGCTGATCCTCATCGGCCACGGCTCCTTCGATGGCGTCGAATACAAATTCAATCTCCCCGGACCCGACGTAACTGGGGCCGAGATCGCCGCCATGTGCGACCACATCGC
>Ga0123355_10002410_pt1 | contig 26422 bp, 19 predicted proteins | sample TergutEmb28metaG_3_FD_89872 | JGI IMG/M metagenome (GOLD analysis project Ga0123355, IMG submission 89872) | Embiratermes neotenicus P1 segment gut microbial communities from Petit-Saut dam, French Guiana - Emb289 P1 | ecosystem: Host-associated > Arthropoda: Insects > Digestive system > Gut ...
CACTGTGTTGTGCTATCGTCAGACACGAAGAAGCCTCCGGAAGTGCTTCAAACAGCGACTAGACAACGCTTTTGTAGCACAGGGGGCTTCTTTTGTCTTCAAATTCACGAATAATGCGGGCTAAAGGGCGGGTGCTTAACTCAGCGGTAGAGTGCCATCTTCACACCTTAGCCATCGCCCCACCAGGTACAGAGCCGATTTGCGAACCGAGTGGGGGCCTGATGCGCTGCGTCTGAAGCGATAGATCCCGGAAGGCGGTCTCGCGCAAGCATCCGGTCCTGCTTCAACAGAAATGTCTGTAGCGCCGCTGTTTCGACGATTGCGAAATGCAAAATGGGGCCAGCCGGCCTTAAGGGCAAGGTATCGAGCACAGCAGTAGCGCCGACACCAGCGAACTCATGCTCCACAGATGAGCTCCATCATCAAAAGCTGAGTTTCAGCGAGAACTCGAGTACTCTTGGAGAGCCGAGGCCGAAAACTCCCGAACCAAGACCATAGCGAAGGCTGTTGGGTTGCTCCCCAGGTGTTCCGTTGGCGGTGCCGACGACTGATGGTGTGCCGGCGACACTTAAGACGCCACTCAATGTATTCTTCGGTGGATCAAAATTAACGAAGTTCATGATGTTGAAGAAGCTTACTCCAGGCTGTAACTGCACGCGCTCTTTCACCTTGTATGTCCAGTTCAGGCTGAAATCCATATCTCTCAACCATCCGTTCGAGGCTTGATTGGCCGGCGCGGGACTGATCGCCGGCATCACTCCTCCCAACCTTTGCAACTGGCCGAGGGTGAACAAACCATTGTTAATAAGCACCTGCCCGGCCGGGGTTGGATTCCCGGCATCGGTGCTGTTGTAATTCGCGATGACGTGGTTGAGGTTTCCCGGATTCACCCCCCGCCCGAACGACCCCAGGTTTGTTTCCGGAAGCACCCCTCCCAACGTGCCTTGTGATCCGCTTGTGAGTACGCCATCACCCACCCCGTCCCCATTGACTGCGGTCTGGAAAATACCGCCAGGTAGCCCGGTCGTTCCTATTGTCAGCGTTACCGGCAGACTGCTGTAAAAATGGCCGATCACACTTGCCGCGAGGTTGCCGGGCAATTGCATGGTTCCACCAAAGGAAATTTGATGCGTGCGATCGAGTCCATTCGGGCCTATGTACTTGCCGGGGTTGGCATTATTAAATGCGTTGTTGATGAAGTCTCCGTCTTGTGCCTGTGCTACATACTTCGACAGAGCGTACGACACTTGCAGATTAAGGTAGGGTACACCCTTGAACGGGTTATGTATGTCTTGCCGCAATGACGTTTGCAGCCCGTTATACACCGCTCGTCCGATGGGGAACAGCATCTGATTGCTTCCCACATTCGGATTAACTCCCGGAAAAGCTGCCGTGGGGCAAGGGCCTCCACCACATAGCGAATATCCGTCATCCAGCCCATATGAAGCGAAATCCGAAATCGTCGCGCTATGGGGAGCCGGGTTGCTTTTTGTTATGCAACTACTCTGCGAGATTGCCAGATCGATAGTGCTCTGGCCGCATGCAGCGAGCGTGGCAGTGATGGCCTTTTGGGCATTCGCGAGACTAAAGAAGCGGGTGTCCCCCACCAGATTCGTATCAACCGCGAGCAGTGTATGCGTCGAAATGTTGCGAAGGTAATCAGCAGTGAAAACGGTTCCCCGGTGGATCTCGCGCTGTATGCCGAAATTCATCTGCACCGATCGTGGAGTTTTGTAGTTTGGGGCGAACAGGTTTGTGCTCGTTATGTTAGTTCCGGCGGCGAGGGTAGTCCCTATGAAGGTCGGATTCGGTCCGGATCCGACAGCCTGTGCCGCGGCCTGATATTGAGCCTGAAGGCTGGCAATCTGAGCTTGCACCTGCCCGATGGGCTGTCCACAAAACGATGGCGTAACGGTTGGACCGTTGGGAATACTGACCCCCTGTGCCGCTCCGTTTGAGCACGCCGGCACGATCGCAAGAAATGTTCCATTGGTTAATCGGCCGGGCCGGTCGAAGAGAACGTTGTTGAAAATCGAGTTCTCATAAAACAAACCAACGCCCCCACGAAGAACGGTGCGTCCGTTCTTCCACGGATCCCAGGCAATGCCTAGCTGAGGAGCAAAATTCTTGTTCGGATTATTCACGCGATTGCCGAGTCCCGAATAGAACTGATTGTTGAACAGGTTCAGCGCGGGAATGGGAGCAAGATCGCTGTCGGTCCTGCCGGTATCGCGCACATAGCGAAGTCCATACGTTGCGGTAAGGTTCGGCTTTATTTTCCAGGCGTCGCCCACATACCAGGAAATTCGATTGTCCGGACCCAATCCGCCACCGGGATACCCGAATGCCGGTTGACTCGTAGAGAATCCTTGGCCATTGCCGAGGGAGACGTTCTGCACTGGATAGTTCAGCGGATTTGCGGCTCCGCCAGGAAGAGTCAGACAGATTCCGGTGCAAGCGTTGGATAATGCATTTACCGCAGGGCCATCCGCGAGGAATCCGGCGAAGCCGCCAGCATGGATGTGATTGAACCCGCCGCCATACCGCAAGATGTGCGCGCCGAATGTGCGGCTGCCATCGTACTTGATCTGGTGATCCGATTGAGGTGTCGCCTGCGGCGCCAGGAACGCTTGCCCTGCACAGAATACGTCGGGTATTACCCCTGAAGTGTTGATGCAGAGCGGATCGGGACCGATCGCTAACTCGATTGGCGATGTGGGATTGAACGGCGTGGAACTTGTTGTGCCACTCTTGATCTTATTAAAGAATTTCATGTACCCGAAGCGGATGCTATGCGTGTAGCGGCCAGTGGTAAAGTCGAGCCCGGCCACATGGTCCCGCGTGTGCGTTGTGTTGTCCATGGGCTGAAATGCCACGGGCACAAAGGGCGTTACATCGCTGTTTTGGTCGTAGGAGAAACGATAGAACACCTTGTAATTTTGGCTAATCTGGTAATCCAGGCGTGCAATGCCTTGTGTTTCCCGGAATGGCGCCGAAAAGGTTCCTGAAAGCGATTCAAGCGGCGGACCCGCCACGACGGGCTGCTGAAAATCCTGCTTTGTGCGTTCCGCATCGACAAAGAAGAACAATTTATCCTTTATGATCGCGCCGCCGAAATTGCCGCCAAACTGGTTCCGCTGAAAAGGAGTGTGAAGCGCGCCGGGGAGATTGGCATCAAGAGCCTGGTCGCGAAACAGGTAATAGCCTTGTCCGTGGAATGTATTAGTGCCTGACTTGGTGACGACATTAACCGAGCCGGAGGACGTCAATTCTGTTGACAGATCAAGCATCGATCGTCCGAGCTGAAATTCCTGTATCGCACTTTGCGGAATATCCTGGGTTGTGGTACCTACCGTTTCGTCGCTGATATCAACCCCGTCCACCTCGATGCGCGCAGTACGTCCGAAACGGCCGCCAAAAGAAATGGACGAAAACCCTTTTTTGGTCGGGTCAAATGTTCCTCCATCCTGAATCTGTACTCCCGGTTCTAGTTGGGCCAAATCGAGAAAATTTCTGCCATTGATGGGCAAATTTGCCATTTGCTCCGGGCTGATGACGCCTTGGACGGTCGCTTGCTCTGTGTTCACTTCTACCGGGTTTAATTGCACGTCGACTACCTGGCTGGCCTCGCCCAATTGCAATCTGAAATTTCCGGGTGTGGTCACCCCTACGTCAACGGGTACAGTCGCAGTCAGAGCCTTAAATCCCGACGCCTCAACCCGCACCTGATAGCCGCCTGGTATGAGGGCACCCGAAGTGTAGGCACCAGCCGATGTCGTCATCACAGTCGCCGCCTGCGCCGTCGCCTGATTTGTAATCGTAACTTTAGCGCCCGCAATAACCGCACCTGAAGGATCCATGACGGTTCCTTGAATGCTGCCAGTAGAAATCGTTGTCTGAGCGAACACTCCGGTTGATATAACGAGGGCGCTTAACGACATTAAGCGCTTGAATAGAATGCTCACCTGATTTGATTTGACTGACATTTCTCTGCCCTCTTGTTATCTGCTTGAAATCAATTGCACGTGCGTGCGATTCGGAGTGATCGCTGTGCAATACGAGGTCCACTCTATGGCTCCACTGCGTCAGCAGGTTACGGAGAAGGAGAAGTTGGCCGGTACCAATTTACGGATACGCAATTTGCTTCAATTCAGCGAGAATCGTTATCTGATGGCGGTTCTTTGCAATGTGAAGGCGTGTATTTGTTCACGCACTCAATCTCCGAGTTTCTAGAGTTGTCGCCAATTCAGCTCTTGCAGCAAAGGAAACCGCGTTGATGCAACACCTTGCGGAGCCAAGTCTGAGAACAGTCACGCCGAGACGTGGATCGCCAGTATGAAGTTCGAGCGCTTATCCCGAGCTTGCTCTCTCGGCAGATGCAAAACTATAAGTTTGAATAGAGGCTACGGAAAACAGGAAATCTCCTGAGTGCTTTTCCTATTTAACCCTTAGGTCTCATTTACAATCGCACGACTTTAGCTGACATCGACAGGGAATATGAGCGCTCACTATTAAACACGTCAGCAACAACAACGAATGTGGGAATGTTAGGTGTCAATAACGCGGGTCAGTCTTCATTGACCATCCGGATGGGACGCAAAGGGGTTACTGAGCCGCCACTAATTCCTACGGTTGGTGATACCTAACTGGAGGTGGCGTCACGGAAGCAAAATGAGACAGGAACATGTCGGTTCAGTGCTGGGCCGCCCGAGTGCGCTGACGCGTGCCATGCTATGTGCCAGTCCTAGGCAGGAATGAACTTCGGCTTGCCGTGCTTAGCTTTATCTTTTTCGGTGTCGCTGAAGCTGCTGGGCCTCGGATGTGTTCGTGTGTTCAGATTTGTCGTTATTTTCGAGAAGTGAGCCAGGACTGCTCGTTTATCAACGACGCCTGACAGGTTGCATGAGCCATCTCTTCACGTCCGCTCGCGGCCCTACCGTGTAGGTTGATCTTCGAGCAGCGTGTAGCTTCTTCGGATCGAATCCTTCTGTCTTTGTCGTTCCTGCGCTTCTGCTAGACGCTGGGCCAGCCCCGAGCTGATGTAGAGGCTTGCGAGAAGATCTCTGGCATCGACGAAATTAGGCTTCAATTTCACCGCGGCCAAAGCCGAGTTTATGGCTCGCTTCTCGCTGCCCCGGGGCTAGCGGCCGCATCCTCTTCCAGTAACTTGGCCAGCAGGAAATGATGCTCTGCACTGTTCGGATGAGTTTTCAACTGCGAACGGACCTTGGTCAGTGCAATGTCTGGGTGCTTCTGTTCCAGTTCGGACAGGTCCAGCGCATAGGAGCTCATGTTCTGCAGCACTTCAGGGCCGCTGCTGACGGCTGAGAATCTTGACTCGGCCCCGTTCGCTGTACCAATCTCGATGTTAGTCCTCGGTTGATTTTCGGTTTCAGCGGTCGGTTTCCTGAACCGCTTGTTTTACTCATTTGCGTCAGTGTTGCTGGTCGTTGCATTGGACGTCCCGACTCCATCTCTATCATCGAAATATGAAGCAATTAGTCGGACACATCAAAGACGGGGTAAGCGCTCAGCAGTTGGATCGACGTCGGCGTCGGCTACTATCACAAGAGCACCATTTCCCGCTGCAGGTATTCTATCGATTTAGGCGCTCCCGCCGCCGCTTTTGCCGCGCTCGAGCAGTTGCTGAAGCAGGAAGTTGAACACGCGACCCTCAGCGCGGGAATTTCCACCACTTCGTTTGCGGTCAAAACCGGAATGGCCTTCCTTGACGAAGGGACAGCTGGACATCACTCTGTTCCAGAAATACCCCCTGATGGGGTGCTATCTCCTGAATTGCGCTACCCTCAGCGATATCATCCCCATCAGCTGCTTTGCCACACCGGGCTGGATGGATTACATCGAGAAGATGAAGAACGGCGCCATCGACAACATCCTCAAGCAGTCGCAAGCGCTAATTGACAAGTCCCCGTGGGAGATCAGGGACGTGCCCAAGCGCCCTGTGGGATCAAGCGGCGGCCTTCTCTCTGAGTCGATGAGGTATGGGACGATGGTTGCTCCTCTGGCCGATCTGGCGGATCTTCGGAACCTGGGGAAGAGGAGCTGAGAGTTCGTTCATCCACCCTTGACGTTAAGGGTGCACGTCAGATTTGTGAACTGTGCGCCGTGGACGTTCCGATTATAAATACGGTCGTTCAGCCTGTCGGCACTGCCGAGCTGGGCCCGACATGAAACACTGACCCCGTATGGCCGTGGGCGGATGGCGACACCCGCGGCATTGCTCTCGAACCTTTATATAAGACGGCTCCCACAGCGGCTCTCCGTGATCCATTTCTTTATGAATTGCTTGCCCTCCTTGATGCAATCAGGGATGGGCGCGCACGCGAACGTACGCAAAAAGGCTCGCCGCCAGGTTGTAACTCACCTGGACCGATGAGTTCTCCAGAATGGGTTCCAGAGTCGCGGCGCTCATTATTCCATTCCCTCCTCTAGAAACCGGGATTTCCTCTGGGGCAACTTTCGACTAGAACCCGGTGAAAGCTGCTGGCCGATCTCAACGCTCTAATCTGCAAAGGGCGACGTGCGCAGCGAGATGGTGGTTCGCCGCACCAGAGGTCGCCCCTATTGCGGCTGAAAGAGGAAACCGTGAGCGACGCTGTTTGCGTCACGATAGAAACCGGTGATCACACCAGCCGGGTTGATGCTAGAGGCTTGGGTGCCTTGAGAAAATCCTGCTCCAGCGCCAGGGACGTCGATGGTAGCGACGGTCCCATCCGCGGAGCGCCGGAAGCTGTGCCCCACAAGGTTCCCGTCAAGCCAGAAGCCTGCGATCACCCCAGCTGGGTTTATTTGCATTGAGCCAGAATTCTCCAAGTTGGGGAGATCGAAGGTGGTGAAGAAACCACGGTTGTCCCGCAGAAACCCATGCTCGGCGCCGGTCGCATCGAAGCCCCAACCTGCGGTCTCTCCTGCATTGTTGATGGTCTCAGGAAAGGTATCAATGAAACCGGGAACATCGACCACGATAATAGCCCCGTTGCGTTCCCGCAGGAAACCATGCGAAATACACACGGGGGAGTCGTAATAGTTCCCCGTGATCTCTCCTGCCGCGTTGATGCCCTGAGCAACTGTGAGGCCGAAGAAACACGCGGTGCTGGCACCGGGGGCGTCAAAATCGGTCACATTGCCTTTCGCATCCCTGAGGAAGCCGTGAGCGAAAGAATCAGTGTCAAAATAATACCCCGTGACTTCTCCTGCCGGATTGATGGACAGCGGGATCGTCCCCGCCCCCGGCACCGTTATGTCAGCTCCAGGGGCATCGAACGTTGTGGTAGCGCCGTGGTCGTCCCCACAAAGCCGTGCAGCGCGAAATTCGCGTCACCATAGGAGCCTGTGGCCTCGCCCGAAGGGTTCAGGGTGCTTCCCGATGGCCCTACGCCGGAAAAAGGATAAGAGTATCCAGTGGCAGCTCCCGAAACGTTGAATGTGGCGAACGTGCCCTGACTGCTCCTTAGGAAACCAGTTTCTGCGCCACTTGAATCGATGGTAGAGCCCAAAATCTCGCCAGCAGGGTTGATACTGACGGAATATGTGCCGCTGAAGGCTACATTGCCGGCCCCTGGGGCATCGAATGTGATAAACGTACCTTGAGCTTCAGTTAGCGTACCTGCCGCGGGGGCCATTGGGCTGCTAACGGCGCGCCCAGCTAACCTACGGGCGGCTGCGATCCTCGCCGCCACATCCAAAGGCTTGCGCTGGTCTAGAGTTTGCGCGGACAATTGGGAGCCACAGAGAATAAGCGCCGAGGCTGAAATCGCAAGGGCGCTGGACAGGCGGGACAACTTAGTCGATGTCATCGTTCCTCCTCCGTTTGCCAGTGAAGCCGTTAACTATGCCGTGAGACTTCCGCCACGCGGCGTGTGCTCGGCGGTGTATCGTCAGCAAACCATATCAGCATGCGAAGAACGTAGGTGGCGCCGAAGAACCGTGCAAGGGCGGACCATCCAGGCTCACCAGGAAACAACTGAAGTAACAGCATTTGATACTTGGTCAGACCTGGTCACGCTGTCGCTAGGCCCCAGACCTCGCGTTCTACCTATTAAGACGGGAATTTAGCAGCAAAAAAGTGCATGGCGAAGAAAAAAACTCTGTTCAGGAACGCCGAAAGTATGCTCGGCAAGCTCGGGCCGAGGCTTGGACAAACTGGTCAAATCGGGAGTGAATCGGGAGTTGGTAACGATTGAGCAGAAACGACGCGGACAGGGAACTTGTGTATAATGATGAATTTACCGTACGTACGTGGGCGCTTAACTCAGCGGTAGAGTGCCATCTTCACACTTCTTCTCCATTCAATACTCTCAACAACTTAACTGGGCTGACGGGGACTGCCAAGTACTTGATAGTACGCACAAGACAGAATCTGAGCGGGTACAAGATGCGGGTGCAGCGCGGCGCAGGATTTCATGCTTTGCGGGCACCGCGCTTCTGGAATCGCCTACAAACCAGCCGAAGTGGTGCTGTCAGGCGGGATCCTGGTGCGGTTTGGAGCGACAGCTTCCGCGACATGGATGCGCTCGCTGCGGTCCAGCCTGCGGTCGTCGTGTTCAACGTTTCGCCGGCGACCCGCATTTTCGTGGCTCTGGAACTAGGTGGATTTGCGCCAGAGCTTAACGGACGGCAGACGGTGCAGAATGTATTGCAGTAAGATCCGCTCTCCGGCCACATCTTTGGATGTCCCGGCGACTGCACCCCTACCCGCGGCAAAGGAGAGCCACCGATTACAGGCTTTGCTTGTTTGCTTGGTTATCTCGACGACGGACGCATCCAGATCGACAACAACCTCGTGGAAAATGATATTCGTCCATTCGTCCTGCCGCGGTGGGTCGCAAACACTGAAACACTGGCTTTTCATCGGTCATCCGCAGGCGGGATGGCGCAGTGCAGTCATTTACTCGATGCTGCAGAGTGCTCAGCACCGTGGCTTAAATCCCCAGCTCTATCTGACCGACGTTCTCGGTCGCCTGCCCCCGCGGAAGATTCTGAGACTGAGCCTCAGTCCGTCCCTTTTGGACCTTGATCAGTTCGTCGCCCAGCCGGTCGTCGGGTCGTCGAACAGGACGAGCAGTGCGCGGCACGTCTTATCCGCATGCAGATCCTCGAGAATGTGCAAAAGCACTGCTACGCCAGATACTTCGTCGGCCGCTTGAGCACCTGGGGGTTGGAAGGCACTTCATGTACGGTTTCTGACGTCATTGTCATTGCCAGCTCCAGGCTGATTCTATCGGGAAATCGCATGAAACTTGGAATGTGCCTACCTTACCGCTTACGGTGGATCTGAGTTTGCCACGAAACCGTGCCATCGCGCAGTTAAAGTTAACAAAGTTAAAACGTCTGCTTGTCGAATCTCTGGATACATTGACGGAATTGATGACCACAGCGAACGACTTGTGCCCTCACCGTTACCAGAGCGTTGAGACTCCGTATTGCCCAAATTCGGAATCGCGAGTCAACAGGACCAGGTTCTCCTGCAACGCTTGCGCGATCAGAAGACGGTCGAACGGGTCGTTGTGATGGAGCATCATTTTCTCCACACCATACGTGTGGTCGTGAGTAATCACTAACGATTGGAATTGGTGCTGAGCGATCTGTGCGGCCACAAAAGAGCTGACCGGCTGCGCCAAGGTTAGCTTGCCGATAGCAACCTTGATCGCCATCTCCCAAGTGCTCACAGCACTAAGAAAAATCTCATTCGAGCGATTCGCAATCGTATTCCGAGCGGTGGGCGACAACTGCGGGTCGTTGACCGCCCACCAGATGAATGCGTGCGTATCGAGTAACACTCTCACACATCGTGCGTGAACCGGAGCTGATACCGTGACCAGAAGAAGCTAAAACAGAAGTGGGGCATCAAAATCGGCAGCCACCTTAAGGATGCGATCCTTCCCGGTTCCGGGTACACGAGGAGCCGTTACATCTGCATTAAACTCGAGCGGAGCCATCGGAACCGATGCCAGCACACCGAATGGGAACGATGGGAAAACTCCTTCGGACTGTGTTGTTGGCAGAACGATAGAAATGCGGCTGGCGGGGGTGATGTTTTGGTTCGTGCTTTCCATGCCCCCAACACACTGTGTGTTGTTGTTCATCGAAATCATACCCGTCATAATCATAATCTCATCTCCAAAAATTGGACATAATCTGCATTTGCCCAGTTGGCAACATGAGGACTTTCCGCTCCCAGACATCTGTCCTAAGTGCATTGTTAACAATGCTTTCAATCGTCACGATCTTTAATGTCTTTTGAACCGGACCAGGCGCAATGGCTTGTTGTCCATGTCGCTGCTGTAGAAACGTCTGAATTTCCAGACCCGGTTCGAACGGCACACCCAATTCCATCTCTTGGGCATAGTCCTCGTAAAGCTGCCAGATCAACCCTTCAAGATCGGCATCAGGCGATAAAACTTGAGATCCCAGCAGGTCGCGGGCTTCTGCTGGGCCAAGCAGATAGTCGTGCGAACCAAGGCGGGTCGCCAATGTGTCGACGACGTTACGAATTTTGTCGTCATCTTTCAAGTGCTGCTTCATCAAGTTCGTTGCGAGCTGTACGATCTGTCTTTTGCTGCGATGCAGGTCCCCGATCAAGAGTGGATGAACTCTTTCGGAAAGTAGCTGCAGAGCAAGCGCGCGCCCCGCGTCGTTAAGCTCCCAGTCTTGGATAGTGTCGAAGAAGCCCTGCACACTTTCGGCGGCCACTGGAATTGGTATTTTTTGGCCGGGGGCAGGCTCCACAATGGGGTTGAAGGCTCCCGTGGTACTCGGATCGATCGCGCTTAATGTTGCAACGCGGGTCATCACGACCTCATCTGCACCTAACGCTAACAGGGTGCCTCCGCTGTGGCACATGTAAGGAATGAGAACGCCGACCTTCTTTGTGAACTGCCGAACGAAACGACTGAGCGCGTAAGCTGCGAGCGTATCACCGCCGAGCGTGAACAGCAGGATGTCCAGCTTCTCAATCTCTGGAGTTGCCTTAAGGTGGAGGAAGAAGCGGAAGAGGAAGTCCTTCGAGAGGATACCCTGTGCGTTGTTGCGGTCAGAGGTAAGACAACACAGGAGACGCGAGCTTCCCCGTTTCTGTTGAATCTGTTCGATTAGACCCTTGCGCTGTTCGGCCGCCATCTCGTCCGGCTTTCTCCTTGAAGTATTACAACACCGCACGGGGGCCGTTTGGTGCTAGGGAAGGCATGCGTGAAACGCGAAGTACTACACCCACAGAATAGAGGTTTCAACTATTCCCTCTTTCTAATTGTGTAAAACTTTTATCACAGACATACGTGTTTGGCCACTGTGAATATAGTAGTGGCACGAACCCCTGTCACTGTTGCAGGTGAACCCTCGTACGAAGATTAGGCGAAACTTCGTGCGGTAGGTGTTCTGATTGCGTGCTGCATGTGTCGCTCCAAACCTCCAAACGCCACATCTGGAGCGGACTCTCGAACTTTGGGTGCATCGGTGGCGCGAGGATCGCGGGCACCAAGGCACAAACCCGAACTAGCTGACGCCGTCTGTACTTGGCAGTAGCCGACGCGGGTAAGTTCCTGCCGGTGCGAGGGAGCCAGAATACGGGGCAGCGTCGCCTAGGGGTCATATTAAAGTGACCGCCAACCCGCGGTCGGATGCGGATTTAGATATTTAGAGTCGATCTGTCGATCTGTCCTACCCAAACCATTCGCGGATCAGCGACTTGCCGCGGGAATTCCAGCGCACGCTAAGAAGCGATCCTAGACACTTCCCACTGGACCTCAGGCTATTGTTTCTTGGCGTCACCCCTTTTTTTTCGCTCGCTGCACCTCGTATTTCTTTTATCACAGCTCGGATGAAGTCCTTGCTGTCGACGTAATGGAACTGCGGGGGCTAAGTTTCTCTCAGGAAAGACCTGTGACTCGCGCCTCTGAAGTCCGCGCCTCGGGTTGGCGCTTCTATTAACCATTCCTCCGTCTACCTTTTAGCCCTCGTCTGGTTAGCCCTCGTCTGAATCACTCCATAGTGCAACCATTGTGCTGGTACCTTTTTCTCCGCCATAATGGTCCCCTTTTTCTCCGCCATCGACACGCGATGCGTGTGGATCCCATTGTATCGTTGCGTTAAGAATAGCCCCCCCACCATCTGTTAATCCCAAAGTATAAAGAGTCCGAGCAAAACCCGTGAGGCCATAGGATCAAACCTTTTCACTTGGCGAATCGGCCAACCCAAAGTTGCGGCAGCTAGGTGACAGTTCTGATGTCAGTTCGCTTTGGGATTTCGTGTGCTTTCGTACTTTGTCGTGCGTCGCCTGTTGCGGCAGGAACTCGTGATTCTGTTAGACCGTGCTGTTCACTGCACTTCGGTGCGGCTGGAAAGAACGAACTAAGAGTCAGTTGCTCTCGTTTCCTACAACGTCTGCCAATTTCGCCAATGCTTTCCAGTGCCTCGGATGTGGGCGCTTCCGACCGCATTCGAGGCACTGGCTGGCATTAGTAAAAACCTAGCAGCCTTCCAGTGGATGTCTGAAGCTAATTAATTGAACTCCGCTTATCAACAGAATGCCGTTAGTTTGCGAGTGCTCTCACGGACGCAATGGCATCCTTGAGCGAATGCGGAACAGAACGTACTCCGCCGTAAATTACGTCATACCCAAACTCCGAGCTGGCTAGCGACTTTTGCCTGTTGTACTCGTTGAGTACCCACTCACGGCCCGATTGAGTCAAGCCTTGGGTCCGCGCCACTAAGTGGGCATACGCGCATTTCCTCCAAGCTGATGGCTTCGAAATCATATCATCGTACAGCGCCCCCGCGAGATCAACATCGCGCAGCAGTCGGAACACTATCGGACGCCGGATATATCTACCCCAATAGGAACCTTGTACAGCGTGATGCAGTTGATGAGGGAGTTTTTCCAGGATGTTGGTTATTGGCGCTGCGCTAAAGAATGCATAAGCAGCAACGAGTTGATCAATCGAATTGAGATGAGGTAGGACTCCTTGGACTGCAGAACTTTCGGGCCATCCCAGACAAAGTACAAGCATTGGCCCATTGTTCCGGGGAATCTGTTGAGCAAGCGCTAGCAGATCGGTGTGTAGTCTGTCGTCCTTGAATTGATCTAGGAGAATCTCGCATGCTGCATCTATCGGCAGAAAGTCCATCCACGACCTCGCGGAAGCATTGATAGCCTTCATCGCCGCCTCTCGCAACTGCGATGAACGCGGCCTCGCCTTTGCTATGAAGCGCAGACCCTCAGGTGACGTTTGAAGGTCCGGATACTTTTCAAAGGATTTTTGAGCGTCAGAAGCCATTTCACTATTTTGATGCGCAACTGACAGCAGTGTTTTCCACGAGTTCTCTTCGGTCGAAAAACTCGAAAGTCGCTGTAACAATCCGTCGCCGAATGCGTCCTTTATCTCCTTCCAGTGCGACGCGACAAAATCGAGAAGAGTAAAGTTTGTGCGTATCCCGCGCTCTAAGGGAACGGTTAGGCCGGTGGGTTGTCCTATAGTCTCTTTATATTCAAAATAGATTTCGAACTTCTTCAGTAGAGCGAGCGCACAGAAAGCCGCCTGTCGACGTTCGTCATGATCCGGTCCATAACTCTTTGCAGCTAGAGTCAGCAATTCCAGGTTTTCATCGGAAATCTTGTTCATTGACGACAAATGAGAGTGATAACCAATCGACATTGCCGTCTTTATGCTGGCATCGGTCTCGGAGTCCCAGCGGCTGAGAATAGATTCAGCCTGCTCGCTCATGGCAACGGCGCGCGATAAGGACGCTACTATATCTGAGCGCAGGTCTCTTGAGAGAGGAGCAATCATTGCAGCGACCTTCAATCGAAAATCCATATCATTTGGATAAGAGGCTGCGATTTGTGCGACGGCCGGAGTTCGACTCTTCAGCTCTTCGAGCGCAAAGGCGCGAACTTGCGGACTTTCTGGGCAGGCGACTATGAGCTGCCCGGCGTTCTCGTCAAGGACATTGTTGCGCGTTTTGATTGCCTTGATAACTTTCGAGATGAGTTCCTCATCTTGCTTGTTCGATTGATCTTGGAACAAACCAGCAATGATGAAATCGAGACGAAATGCCTCGGGATCGCCCAGGAGTTGGATAAGACGTTCCCTCGCCTCTGCCTTGCCAAGGACTTGAGGAATGAACGATGCGAGTTCCGAAGCTCGCCGGTTGTTCGCTAAAACAATGGACCGAAGAGCGACTGAGACCTCACTGTCCTGAGCACCCCATCCCTCGAGAAGAGCAGCTGCGGCCCAATGAGGAAACGAATGTTGTAGCATTTCAAGCATCGATTTCTTTGCAACCGCTGACTGGGTTAGGAGGGCTGCGTAATGCGCTTCGACAGGCCTTGCCGACACGAACGAGTCGATTCGAGCATCCAAGGCTTTCTGAACTTCTTCCACTCCACGATAGCGTGATGCGATGATCTTCCAGACATCTTGGTTGTCGACACCGATGAATGGGTGTTCCTGTGCGATTACTTTAGCCAAAGCGGATATGACTTCAGGTTCTTTAGTATAAGAAGTCAGAAGAATGAACCAGGCAATGCTCGGATCGATGCTCCTTTCAGATCGCGGGAAACTCCTTGGGCCCTCCTTCACCGCAAAGAGGCAGGCGTTCTTAACCATAGGCTTATAAGTCTTCCCGACCTCTAGGAGCACCTCTCTCACTAAGTCTTTCCATTGATATGGAATTGGGCCACCAATTACATCCGATCCCCATTCAAGGGCTTCTACTGCATCTTCTTCTGACAGGTGGCCTAGTTTGGATTTTGCATAGAGCCCGACGAGTTTTAGTAACGGTATATCCGAGTTTATGGCGAACACGCTAATTGATGGCAATTCCGGACGGTTTGGCCAGGCTGCGACCAATGCCTCAATGCACGCTGCTCGCTGATCGACCGATTGAGCCTTCAGCGCTCGCCCGACAAACTCATCAGCCACACCGCTGTCAGACTGGAAAACATTCGCATAGGCTCCAGCAGCTGCACGAATTACATAAACATCTTCACCGTTCAGGCACCGCTGGCAGATGTTCTTCGTAAGGTCATCCGCTAACCAGTGTTTTAGCTGGCTGACCGCATTTGCTCCCCAGTTCGATCGAGAAATAGACCATTCGTTTAACTTCGGCTGAATTAGCTCTCGCGTGCGACGTGCATTCAGGCCGTTCAAACAGTGGCGAAGTATTCTTCTACGACGTTCCACGTCAGTTGAATGCTCTATAATGTTGAATGCAAGAGCTACAATTTCTTTTACTTCTTGAAATGGCAAGTCGAAATCACTGAAAGCCACTTCGATTCGCAATTCTTCAATTCCTTCATGCGTATACTGATGGCCAGATAGATCGGGGACAGCAGAAAGCAGTTTGCTTAGCTCGTCTGGTCTTGACGTCATTGAACAAAGATGCAGCAATGTTTCGCGCCACTGTGGGTCGTTCGCGTGGATGCGGACAATTTCTAGCTGACTCTCGAGCGGTTGATTGGAAGAATAGAGCGCTGCGAGTCTTTCTTGGAAGGAGCGGTGTAGAAATCCGAAGGTGCGCATTCCTTGGGGGACGAGTAGTCCCAAGCTGCCTTCCTCAATATTAATAAAGCTATTCGCGATCTTTCGTGCGTCCGTGCTGGACAGCCCTAGACCGCTCCCCTCATCAGAAGTCAGAATTCTCAGTAAAAGAGTCTCAAAATCATCTTGCGTAATTGTTCCACCTGTCTTTTGAACTTGGATCTCAAACGCAAGTCGCGACAGTATGGTCTCGATCTCACGTTCCGACAATTGATCTTCCGGGTTGATTGCAGCTGCGCTGCGTTTTCGCTGAGGATGATCTCGCAACATATGCCTGATGAGTGCTTCATGCGCCCTAAACCTTCCAACTGGCAGCGCAGCGCTCTGGAAACGAAGTGCTATAAGAAGAAGTAGAAAAAGTGGCATCCGTGACAATTCGTCTAGATCGATGGATTGTTCGAGGTCTGCGATCAACGATTCGACGTCATGGCGCATCCCATGCTCCTGGTCCGGATTGCCCGACAATTGAGCCCGCAATCGGAACCAAATCTCACACAGCTTTTTTCTCTGTTGAGAAGTCAGATCCGCAATCCGCGTCATACGCCAAATACCCGACAGCTTTAGCCAATTGAGCGCATAGGGCCGAGCAGACGAGATTGCGGGGAGATTTCGCATGTCTAAGAACGACTCGAACTGCGCAAACGCCAAAGTACCTGTTGGTTCATCAGCCCACTCGTCCAGACCGTCAACGATGAGGAACAGGCGCTCGTCCTCGACCGCCTGCTGAATCAAGAGAAAAAGTTCATCTTCGCCCCAACTATGGAACCACCCCCGAAGAACGTCGACGATGGATGCGCCCGGTTGTCTGCGCAATGTGTGGGTCCAATAAGCAAATGGAATCCAAATGGGCAGATGACGGCCGTGTTGTTCGGCGATTGCTGGAAGTGTCGGTTCCGCTGAGAGTAAATCGAGCAAGACATGTCGCAACAAAGCGGTCTTGCCGCTCCCCGCGGCACCCACTATTAGCGATCGCCTACTACCGCTGATCCAGCCGTCTACCGAGATCCGAACTTCGCGACTTTCTTTGGTCTCAGCCTCGGATGGGTGCAAGCGTCTTGACTCAAATCTGTCATCGTCCTCGATGGCTAGGTCGAATGCGTTCGGCTTGGATCGCTGGTCCGAAGAAAGAATGGTTTCATCGTTTATCAAGTCTGGAAGCACATAGCGTTGCGTTAGGTTGATTCTGGGTGCTATCGGACCCGTAAGCGTGGGAATGCCCGGATCGTTCTGCTCAAAGATATGTTGATAAAAAGTTCGTAAGCGACTTCGATATTGTTCGACTTCTTCAGGTGAAAGACGCCTTGGGAAGGAATTCTCATAGCTCTTTCCGCCGAAGGCGACTAGCCACGTCGGACCGAAGAAGTCATAAACGAGTTCAGGCAGCTTCTTCAGTTTCTTAGAGAGCTCTGTAGTGTTCCAAACCAGAAAGCCTGTCTTGTATTCGAGAAGACGTTTTTCTTGGAGATTGATTTCATCGACACATTCGGTTGTTCGGAGATCATTTGAGGTACAGAGTACGAAGGTCGTCGCGGTGGCAAGCCACGATCCCGCAAGAAACTTCGTTACAGCATCTCGAATATTAGCTGATCCGAACTGCCTGACTTTTTTGCACTGGTAAACGGAGATGCTACCGTCATCTCGATTTCGTGCGAGGAGATCGATTCCGTGTTGATCCTGGCCTCGTGTGCCGTATTCAAAACATTGTTCTATGGTTGATTCGGATTCGACTACCCTGAGACACAGCCTCTCAAAGTTTTCCCACGTGAGCCCATCTAAAGGAAGATCCTGTTCAAGTGTCTCAACCGGAGGAGGTGGGAGGGCTGAGCCCGATTGAGGAACTAGCAAATACGTAGGAATACCACTATGGGTCGCGATCGTGGATGTCATAAGCTGTTTCCAGAAAGCAGGTTAGCTCAATTCGTCTCCTCGTGCACTTTAATAAACTCGTGAGCGGAGCGCACATTTCTCGCTCTCGTGCTCTATCTCACCCACCCATCTTTCACGTGCCCCACATGCGGGGCGCCGTGAACTGCGGGGTTGCGCGAAAGCGCGGTCAACAGCTTCGCAGCAGCAATATATTCGACGGATGCGTTTAGATCCGAATGCGATCCTTCAAGACGGCCGGACTCGAAACACTTCATCTTCATCCACTAGGCGGTACGGAAATCTGGAAATCTGCCTGCTTGTCGACGCTGCGTTTTGCTGGCGCGCTAAAAGAAGATATGTTATCTCTGGCTCTACTGGATCTTGTCGGTGCCAGAACTCCGCTGCGCAATGCCCTGTGCATCGGATGTGGGGCCATCAGCGGAGCGCGGTTCGCAAGACTGTCACCTGTTCAACAAGACTGCCACCTGTTCAAGACGATGAAAGGCCCGAGGACATTGCGTGGTATCTCTGGAGAGCACTTCTGATCGCTGCCTCGATACGAGCGCCCCGACGACTAAACCTGAGGATTGAAACGATCTCAGCGATGATTTCGTCGTCCGTGCGCAACCGGCCGTCCGACGACAGCCAAAGGATTAGCTGACATAATTCGTTGAGGCTATATTGAGCGATGGACGTCCGCAATGGAATATGAGGCCGCGGCATACGTTTTGTTGCCGGGGAACTCGTACCTTTATCAGTGGTTGCTTTATCGTTCCCATTCTCTGGCAGGTGTCCATTTTGAATCACTCCGGCATCTAGGTTATCCGCATGCACAACAGCCGACTGGTATGCCTCGATTGCTCTCTTTCCCTCCGCCTCTGGTCGCATGAACCAATCGGTGGACCAGATTCGATAGACCCGCCAGCCCAAGTTTTCGAGCTGTTGTTGGCGCAGTCGGTCTCGGTCGCGAGCAGTGCAACTGGAATGATAAGTCGCGCCATCGCATTCAATGGCGAGGACGAATCGTCCTGGTTTGTTTGGGTGCTGGGCAACCATATCGATGCGATACTGCGACGCACCAAGCTGCGGAATCAGTTTGATTCCTCGCGACGTCAACACATCGAAGACCGACGCTTCAAAATCGTTGAGCGGGACTGTTGTCAGCTGCGAGTCAGTAAGTATTTTCCCTTCCGAAGCCGCATACTGCAGGTAGTGACGTAGCAGTTCGACTCCGCTGCCTGCTCTTATCCTCGCCAAGTCAATGTCGGCATAACTAAACGACGATACGACCGTCATTTTCTGTCGTGCGCGTGTGATCGCAACATTCAATCGGCGACGTCCGGTTTCAGCCGCAAGTGGACCAAAGTGACGCGGTGGGTTGCCGGCACGATCTTTCCCGTAACCGATGCTGATAATGATTGCGTCTCGCTCGTCGCCTTGGACGCGCTCCAAGTTCTTAACAAAGAACCGCTCTGGGGCGTTCGGGTCGAAAAATTTCTCGAGCTCCGGATATTTCTCAACCTGCTGATCAAGAGCAGCTTGTACGCGGTTCATGTGCCTAATTCCCATTGTGATGACACCTAGCGTTTCGTCAGGGTGCTCTTGTGCGTGGCGAATAACAAGCTCAGCGACCTTCCGAGCCTCGCTCTCCGAGCTTTCTTGCTGACCATCAATGCCGCCTTCTTGTTCTACCAGCTCGTGGTTGATGGCCGGCGGCCCGCCTGGTCCAGGGAACGTAACAAGACGACCCTGGTATATGTGGTGGTTGGAAAAATTGATTAGCGATTCATCGCGGCTACGATAGTGCCAACGAAGATAGCAGGATCTGACAAACGGGATCATCATGTCGAGAAGACTCTCAAATCCTTCGGATGCTCCCGCCTCCTCGTCTGCCGCGTATTCGTCTTCTTCGCTTGCGGCGAAGAACCTGGTGGGCGGCAATTGTTCGTTGTCCCCCGCAACCACTACCTTTTTGGCGCGCAAAATGGCTGGGACGGCATCCTCCGGGACTATCTGACTGGCCTCGTCGAAAATAACGAAATCAAAGTACTGCTTGCCTCCATCCAGTAATTGGCTCACAGACAGCGGACTAACTATCCAACAAGGGCAAACGGCAGTTAGTACATCCGCAGCTTGAGTGAACACTCTGCGCAATGGTAGATGTCCTCTGACTTTGGCGGCTTGAGCTCTTATGATGTGCTGTTGTTCAGGATGCGCATTCATGGCTTCAATCGCGTGCAACCCGTGGGCTCTGCGTACCCGCTCTGCCGCTAAAGTGATTCTTTCTTCATCCAAATGAACAAACTCGTCTACATAGCGGTTGTGCGCGATGCCCTTGAAACCGCGAACTTCGGCATCGTTCTGGCATACCGCATCCAGTGTCGAAGTCAACCAAGAATATTGAAACATTCGGGGCCAGAGTCGATTCTCCAGTTTTTTGTCGCGGATTTCGTCGACAAGTTTTCCTACCCCGATAGCCTGAAGCCTTGCCTCAATCTGGGATAGTTTTGGAATCTGGTGCGGCGTCGAGTTGTCATTTGCAAGATGGTCCAGCAGGTTGCCCAGATCCTCGATCGTCAAGGACTCTAGGCGTTGTTTCGTCGGGAGCACCAATGCGAGTGCTGAAACATCCGAGAATAGGGCGTCACACTTCTTTTGATGGAGCGGGAATTCGGCGATGGTGTGTGGAACCGAATCATTCTGTGCCAGCCTTTTCCACTGGACAGCCTCTCGTTCGACCTCTGCCAGCTCGGAGAAAAGGACCGACGCAGAAGCCGGGCCGGCGATGCGAAGCTCACGGATTAACTTTCGAGCTTGACGGTAGGCGGAATTCGTAGCCCAAGCCGAAGCAGCAGATAAGCCGCCAGATCGTCCGCGTGCAAGAACGCGGAGCAGCGAAGCGTGATCTTGTTCGTAGATCGCAGGATTGTAGGCTTCCAACTTTGTCTGTACTGTGCCCACAAGCGTCATGAGTGATCTCGCGGCTGCTACCGAACCGGGCCAGGACAACCCCGTTTCTTGGACTACAGTGTGAAGTGATGTGGTAAACGCGGGAAATGCTTGTGTGTGGGCGCCGTAAACAAGGTCAACTGCATTTTCTACTGCGGACCCATTGCTGAGCTTTGCGCCAGTCCAGGGTGACGGATCAATCCTGAGGAAAAGCGACTCGAATGCCGCAGCCTCGGAGAGCAAGTCGCCAATGCGTTCTGCGGTTTCTGGGTCAAGTCTCAGCAGTTCGTCGCCGCGCCATCGACTAGCGGTTTTTTCAACGTCCCCGAGCCAGAGGAGTTTGCCTTGCATTTCGTAAATGCTAAGCCCGGTCTGCCGCCGCGTCTGATGGATTCGTTCGACGTGCTCATTCAATTTGTTTCGGCGATCAGCAAATTGTTTGTGAATCTGCTCGAACTCGGCGGGCACTGCATTGCGCACCTTGTCGAGTGCTTCAGCCACCTGCTGCATAACCTTCCTTGGTGATAAGTCGGCACCGTGGAGGTCGATGGCGAGATGGCTGAGACCGACGCCGGCCAGTCGTTTTAACACCTCTACGAGTGCCGCTCTTTTCTCCGCAACAAATAGAACTCGATGCCCCGTCGCGGCAAGAGTGGCAATGATGTTACCAATAGTCTGGCTCTTTCCATTTCCAGGGGGCCCGTGAATCACTGCATTTTGGCCAGAGAGAACATTGGCAATTGCACACTGTTGACTCGAATCGGCGTCGAGTACGATGAACTCATTGTCTGGAGGAACGCGGTCCAGTTGCTTGGGGTCTTGATCACCTTCTGCCATCCCGACGACACTACGTGCCTCCTCATCGCCTGCGATAGCCGCCACAATGTCATGTTCAGCCAATGCGCTACCGCGTTCCTGCAGATCCTTGACCATCGCCATTTTGTGGAATGCGAAGTTCCCTAGTCTTGCGGTAGGCTTAACCTCAAAACCCGGCACGTCAGCAGCTTGTTTGCTCAACTCGGCATAAAGTGGAGAGGGATCGAACGGTTCTCTTTCATCATCTCCGACCAATTGAGGGATCAAGTTTTCCGAAGCCACCCGCACGCCAAATTGTGTATCGAGTACGTCCAACAGAACGAGATTGATCTGGACAACTCCGGATCGCTTAATAAAGCACGAGCGTGATCCCTTCATTTCGAGAGCGACTGGAAGCAAAAGCACAGCGGCGTCGGCGGGCTTTCCGCCGTCGCTGGCAGTCCATGTCGCCCTGCCAAGCGCGACAAAGAGCGTCCGCAATCCTTTTTCTTCGAAGTTAGCTTGTGCCCGCCGCGAGATCTCTCGCAGATTTGAGACTGTATCGTCCTTTGCATTTGGGATTAATCTTGCGATGGAAACCGGCCCCTCACCCGACAGCAAATTAGACAGGCCCAACGAATCCGCGGATGACAAGTCCAGGGTGCCAGTCTTGAGCGGTCGGTAATAGAGGAGATTGTTGCGACGGGACAAATCGGTGAGTTTTCGAATCCACGCCTGCCGCGCACGATCAACGGCTTCACGGCGAGTCTGCGAAACTGCGGATACGCTTGTCCGATTGGTTTCCGCGCGAGTGGCTGTGGTAGACATTGGTTAACGGCACTTCTCGGGCAAGAGCGAATTATGCCGACGGTGCTTGGACTCTCTCGGTGACTCCTTTTTGGGTCAATCTAGGTCAATGATATCCGTCCGGGCGAATGTCGAAGATGTAAGAAGCCGACCGGTTCATTTCGAAATCGCTGTAACAATGATCCAAATTAAGAATACGAACGCTGAAAGCCCGCGAATTCCATCTCCTGTCGGCCTCTACCTGAGGCCGACTTCCAAAGTGTCTCGCTGTTCACGTGTAGGCGATTGCTGCTGTTTAGACGGTGGCTCGATCCTTAAGGCCGCAGGCTCCGGCTCCTGGCTTGCGAGTGCCGTACGCTGCGTCAAGTCACGGCTGAGATCGCCTGCCAGTTGGCTTTTCTCATTTGTGTAGATTCTGGCGTCGTATTGTGCACGCGAGACAGACACGTACGCAAAGCGGTTGTTTACCAACAACTGGCTCTTCTCCGTGTCCACATGGATTAAAACACGCTCGGCAGTCTGGCCCTGGCTGCTGTGACTCGTCACCGCGTACCCATGATCAAGATGGGGATGCTCCCGGATGTTGAACGCAACTTCGCGACCTGCTTCTAGCCGGACTTGAACGTCGCCGGCTTGGTTGATCTTATTGATCGTGCCCAACTCGCGATTGGCAACGTGCAGGTCCTGCGACGGGGCAGTGAACTGTACGCGATCGCCTTCGGAGAAGGCACGTTCCGTCTCGCGATACACCGCCACACCTGCAAGTCGCCGTGGATCGTAAGTCTGGTGATCGCCGTTCTCGCGTTCGATGGTGAGTCGGTTTTCTTGCCCGTCTACTCGCTCAACCCGCGCATATTCGCCTGGCTCGATGCCGAGCACTTTGCTGCCGCGGGTATAACGCACAACATCACCCTCCTCGTACTGTCCGGCCCACTGGCGATCAGCGCCTGTCATGTCCTGGCGCGCGTCTAAAACGCGCAGCTTGTGCTCAGCCTGGCTCACGTCGCCGCGCTCTTGCATTTCGCGATGGATCAACCCGTTCAGCTCGCGGCGCGACTCGTTATCGGGCGAGATCACCAGCGTACCTTGCGGCTCTCGCCGGTACTCACGGGCGATTTCAACTAGCCGCTCTTCGCGGTTCATGATCTCATACACGCGACCCTGGCGGTCGAGATTCTCGATCGCGACTCGCACTTCACCGCGGGCGAGTTGTTCCACAGCTTCCTTGAGCGCCGGGTCTTTCTGCCGCATGATCTCATCGAGTCGCGCGATTTGCATTCCGGCTTCTTGCAGTTGGCGGTAAGGCCTTCCAGCTTCCACGGCCTCGTGCTGGCGTGTGTCGCCCACTAACAGCACACGGTCCTCGCCGTGCAAACGATGCAGGAACTCATTCATCTGTTTTGTGCTTGCCAGGCTCGATTCGTCGAGAACGTAAAGCCGCTTCTGCCCCTCCTCGGGTCGTTCCTCGCGGCGGAGATGTCGCTGCAAAGTCTCTGACTCGATACCTGATTCTGCCAGCTTCTGCGCAGCCCGCGACGTGGGAGCAAGCCCGCGCACCTCGTAGCCCTGGCTGTCAGCGGCTTCACGAACGGCAGATAAAGAAGTAGTTTTCCCCGCACCTGCCACACCTTCTAACCCGATGATCTTGTCTTGACTCGACAGGATTGTTTCAACCGCTGCGCGTTGAGTGTCGCTCAGGTGCGCGTGTTTTTCTCCGACCTGTCGCCGTGTTTCGGAACTCACTAGCGGCTCGTGCCTGTTCTGTCCCGCTCGCATCTCAGCGATATTGTTCCGTTCGTAGTCGATCATCACTTGCGTGGTAAATGCGCGGCTCGGCGATCTGTTTTCTCTCTCAATCAGGTCACCTGTTCGCACGCGATTTTCAAAGTGCTGGTGCACTTCGGCGAAACTAGCCTGACCGAGAGAGCGTTTCAGCGCATCGCGCATCAACTCGCGTTCGTCCGTCACCGCCTGGCGCTCCAGATTTCTCTCTCGCGAGTACGTCAACGCCGATTCGATTGCCTGGTATTTTTGCTCCGGACTATGATCGTCAACCTTGCACGCCTGCGCTTCACGGATCACGCGCTCCGCTTGCTGGCCGAACTGCGCGGCCATTTCCCGGTGCTTCTGTTGCATTTCTTCGTGTGTGATTGTAGGCAGCTTGTCATCACGCGTCTGGTGCGCGGCGATCTGTGCCGCACCTGCTCCTCTCACGCCGTGTTCAGCGAGATGTTCCTGGATTTCGCGGCTGCGCGGACTCGATGCGTCCAAGTACTCGCGAGTGTAACCCTTGATCTCGGGCTGGCCGCTCCGTCCTTGCTCGATCTCATATCCCAGTTGTTTGAGGTGCAGCGCCAATTCTGAGCGGTAGATGGCGGTTGCGTACTGCTGAGAGCCGTACAGCTCCTGTGGTTGAAGGGCGCGTGTGTCGCCCTTCGAGGTTTCTGTGAGATTGAAGAACACAATATGGGTATGCAGTTGCGGCGCCGCGTAGCCGCCCACAGGTCGTGCGCTATCATGCTCGAAGCTCGCCGCAACCCATTTGCCAGTAGTTTGTGCAGGATGATTCCTGCCGATCCGCGCCTGCACATATTGTTCCAGTTCGGCCAGCGCAGCCTTCACGCTCTCCCTGTGCGCCTGGCGCAGTCGATCGTCACCACCAACAAGAGCGGTCAGGCTCACGCTCTTAGGCGCTGAGAACGTGGCATCCCAGCCTGCGCGATGCTCCATCGTCGTGACCGTCCCACCGCGCTCATTCACGTATTCCCGAGCGGCCTGGTGGCGCACCAATTGTTCGCCGGTGATCGGATGTTGCCCATCGGCGAGTCGCGCGAAGTGCTGCTCCTGCACGCTACCTTGCAAGCCCCACTGTTCGGCAAGCTTGCCGTGCCACTCGCCGCGTATCTGGTCGCCTTCGGTGTAGTAATTGCCCTGGGCATTCGCAAACTCTTCTTTGTGATACGCCTTAGCCTGGCCTGCACTCAACGGCTTCGATATCGTCAGCATGATTCGCTCACTCTGGTCTTAGCTATTCGAAATGAGGGTCCTGCCCGGCGGCGATGCCTCTCGATTGCCCACGCTCGAGGGGGGCGATTTCCTCGGCCAGTTGCGTGCCTGCCTCTGACGGCCCCCCTTCCCAATTTCGACTACGCTCGCCGTCGCCTCGCGCGGAATGAACCCCGGTTGTAGCTTCTGCGGTGCCAGATATGGAAAGCCGAAGGGCACCACCAGATTGTCCACTTTGAGCAGCGCGTGCAACCGCGGCAGGCCGCTAATCTCGGAGGGCAAGACCAGCGGCTCCACACGGCGCTCCGCCTGATAGCTCTTCGATCGCACACTGCGGAAAAAACGACCGGTATTCACCGTCTCCTTCATCCGCTCCATTTCCACTTCGCCGATTGTCTCCGAGATCCACCTCGCCGCGCGCGGCTCGCTCGTGTGCAAAAAGATCTTTGTCGCCGGTTGCGACAGCATGGTTTCCGCCTCATGCCCATAGCGCGTTTCGACTTGACTGCGGCCCTGAAAGCCAATCACCAACGGATTGCCCGATTTGCGGTTCTCTGTCAGCGCCGTGTGTAATTGCGGGAGCGTTTGCAAACTTGCCAGCTCGTCGAGCACGAACCACGCGTGACGCATCGCCGGATCACCCTGGTTCATCAGGCGCAGCACCAGCGTGTCCAGCCACAGGCTCATGAGTGGCAACAGGCGCTCGCGAAAGCGCGGAATCGAAGTCAGAAACAGCCAGCCGTTTTTGCGCCGAGCCCATTCTTCTGTGGCCCAGCTCTGCCTCGTCTCGCTCCCTTTCGGCAAGAGTTTCAGACTATCGGCTACCATGTTGAGGGCACCCAGCACTCCACCGCGCTGTGGGCCCGCGCCGCGATATATGAACGCCTCGAGCTCCGTGCCCTTCAACAGTCGATCCAGTTCTTCCTCGTGGCTTATCCACCAGACCAACTGCTCCGGTGTCGGCTTCAGCGTCAATAAGTGCGCGAAGATCTTTCGTGGACCCTCCACGAAAAAAGTATTCTCGTATGGCTTGTCCGGGAAGAGCGACGTTGCCAGCGTCAACGCCTCGGCCTCGTGCAACACTTCCTCGCAAGGCGACCAGTAGGGGCAGCGCGCATCCAGGGGGTTCAGGATCAGATCGCCGCGCGCGGGATTAAAAAACTGCGGTGTGTATTCGAGTGCCGGATCGTATACGATCGCCGTCTCCTCGCGCTCGGCAATCTGCATCAGCATCCGACGTTGCAGAACGCTTTTTCCCGCGCCCGTGTCGCCCATAATCATCACGTGGCTGGACTCCAGCGAGCGCGGAATCGCGAGCGTTTGTTTTTGTTGTGTGGTCACAAAACCGATGCCGCGGTCTCCGCTCCACTGGTTGAACTCCTGCACCGTGACCATCTGCGGACCCTTCAACCGCCGTCCGTGTGCAATCATCCGCGCTCGCG